>Ga0099364_10000733_pt1 | contig 55746 bp, 24 predicted proteins | sample TergutTh196P3_FD_73070 | JGI IMG/M metagenome (GOLD analysis project Ga0099364, IMG submission 73070) | Microcerotermes parvus P3 segment gut microbial communities from Pointe-Noire, Republic of the Congo - Th196 P3 | ecosystem: Host-associated > Arthropoda: Insects > Digestive system > Gut ... | reverse complement strand
GAAACAGAAGTAGAATTTTATTCGTGGGACTTTGACCATAAGCCCGAAGTAGGTTTCAAAGCCGATATCTATTTAGACAAAGAAGGAAAACAAATAAAAACATTCAAAACAGGAGAACATCAAATTGCCGTTGAAGCCGTTGATAAAAGCGGATTAGATGGAATGGATACAATATTAGTGGTTAGTGGTTAGTGATTAGTGATTAGTGATTAGTGGTTAGTGATTAGTGGTTAGTGGTTAGTGGTTAGTGAGTGAATGAGTGAATAAGTAAATAAGTAAATGAGTGTAGTGGCAACCCACGTGTTTGCCTTCTGTGAAACCTAAACAAAATTACACAGAGAAACACAGAGGAGCACAGAGAAACACAGAGGAGAACAGAGACGCACAGAGACACACAGAGAAAAAAAATGAGAAAAATTAATAAATAAATAAGAAATATAAACAGAAAAAATTCCGCTGACTAACTCCGTAAGGAGTTACACGTAGATAACCCCGAATAAGCGTAAGCGCAATTCGGGGGGTACTAAAAAAAATTAATAAATAAATAAGAAAAATAAATTAAAAAATTCCGCTGACTAACTCCGTAAGGCGATGCATTGAATTTATTGAAATGAGTTACACGTAGATAACCCCGAATAAGCGTAAGCGCAATTCGGGGGGCAAAGAAAAAAAAATATGTTTACAAACAAGTTAATACTCGGCGACAACCTCGAAATATTAAAAACTTTCGATGATAACTCAATAGATTTAATCTATTTAGACCCTCCATTTTTCAGTAATCGTAATTATGAGGTTATTTGGGGAGATGAGGGCGAGGTACGTTCGTTTCAAGATAGATGGGCGGGAGGTATCGAGCATTATCTTGCGTGGTTAAAAGAACGAGTTTTACAAATGCACCGAATTTTAAAACCAACAGGCTCTATTTTTCTGCATTGTGATTGGCACGCTAATTCATATATAAGATGCGAAATTTTAGATAAAATTTTTAAACCAAATAATTTTATTAATGAAATAGTGTGGTGTTATACTTCTGCATCGCATTCGAAGTTAAAGTTGCCAAATAAGCATGATACCATTTATTGGTATTCAAAAAGTGAAAAATATACTATAAATATTGATGATATTAGGATTCCGTATGATGACAAAACGGAGTCAAATTATAAAAAAGGGTTAAAAGGTTCGGGTACTTTTTATGCAGGAAAAATTAAATCAGATGATGGCATTTTAAATAAAAATGGAAAAATACCAGAAGATTGGTGGTCTGATATTGCAATTGGTGCGCGCTTTCCTAAGAATAGCGATAACAATATTGGATATCCTACCCAAAAACCTGTTAAATTATTAGATAGAATTATAAAATGTGCAACTAACACGGGAGACATCGTTTTAGACCCATTTGTAGGTGGCGGAACTACAGTTGTTGTTGCCGACAAACTTAACCGCAAATGGATAGGAATTGACCAATCAGTAGCCGCAATCAGAGTTTCTGATTTGCGCCTCCGAAACCAACATAGTTTATATTCAAAACCATACGAGTTACTGCTTCGTAAATATGATTATGATTCTTTACGAAACAAAGATGCATTTGAATTTGAAATTTGGATAATTCAAAAATTTGGAGGAACTCCTCACTCCCAAAAGGGAGCAGATAAAGGTATTGACGGACACGACCCAAACGGTGCGCCAATTCAAGTAAAACGTTCTGATAACGTTGGCGTTAATGTAGTCAAAAATTTTTCAGTATCGGCAAAACAATATGACAAAACTCTTTTTGAAAACAACGTCAAACAAAAGAAGGCAGTTGGTTTTATAATAGCTTTTTCATTTAGTAGGGGAGCCATCGAAGAGGTCGCGAGACTAAAAAACAAAGAAAAAATAGTAATAGAACTGATAAAAGTTGGAGATATTGTTCCATACGGCAAAAAGCCCATAGTGAAATTAACAGCAAATGAATTAGAGAACAACAAATATGCACTGAATGCCACTGCCAAAAGCGAAACAGAAGTAGAATTTTATTCGTGGGACTTTGACCATAAGCCCGAAGTAGGTTTTAAAGCCGATATTTATTTAGACAAAGAAGGAAAACAAATAAAAACATTCAAAACAGGAGAACATCAAATTGCCGTTGAAGCCGTTGATAAAAGCGGATTAGATGGAATGGATACAATATTAGTGGTTAGTGGTTAGTGGTTAGCGGTTAGTGATTAGTGATTAGTGGTTAGTGATTAGTGGTTAGTGAGTAGTGAGTAGTGAGTAATGAGTAGTGAGTAATGGGTAGTGAGTAATGAGTAATGAGTATTAAATGAATAAGTAAATGAGTGTAGTGGCAACCCACGTGTTTGCCTTCTGTGAAACCAAAACAAAATTACACAGAGAAACACAGAGGAGCACAGAGACACACAGAGAAAAAAATAAGAAAAATTAATAAAAAAATAAGAAAAATAAATAAAAAATTCCGCTGACTAACTCCGTAAGGAGTTACACGTAGATAACCCGGTAGGGGCGTACCCTTGCGGTCGCCCAAAAAGCGCAATTCGGGGGGTACTAAAAAAAATAAAAAATAAAAAAATAAAAAAATAGAAATAAAAAATCCGTGAAAATCCGTCTAATCCGTCTAATCCGCGAATCCCTTCAGGCTTTAGCCTGAAACATTTAGTGAAATTTCGTGTAATTAGTGGCTAAAAAATAAAAAATAAATTTTAAACATATCAAAAATCGCCTTTTATCAAAAAAAAAGATAGATTAATGTAAAAAACAATAACTTTAATAAACAAAATATAAAATAAATTAAAAAATTTGTAACCTTTGCACACTCTTTTTGCGTACAAAAGTGAAAAATTTTTAAGTACATTTTTGAATATAAACGAATTAATATTGATATTATGAACTCAACTTTACTAAACAGAGCGAGTAAAAAAGGCATAGCGACGTTATTATGCTTTTTCTTACTCTTTAGTGCTGCAACAGCGCTAAATGCACAGACAACCACCGTACAGGTAGCACACAACGGGGTTGTTCTAGGTGATTGGGTATTAAGCCGGAATTCTACAATTCCATCTACCGATTATGCGGGTGGAGTGTGGAATGTAGGCAGTTTAAACATTGAATATGACATAGGTGCATCTGGAAACAGACACGTTATATCAGGTTTTACTACAAATGGTGCGACTTACCCTGTTACTTGGATAAGTGGTGCATCTGGAATTACCTACTCCTTTAACCTTGTAACAAGTACACAATCAAAACCTGCACGAGTACTTTGGCGAAATGGGCACGTAGGTACATTATCTTTTGTGGAATGTACGGCACAAACCGTTACCTTTGTTCTTAGCGGCTCAGGTGGTAGTGCTGGACACGTAGTAATAAGAAAATCAGCAAATACAGTTGAATATCTCAACACAACGGCACAGATTCCTACTTCTACATTTTCGCATGCTTACGACCCAAGTAATGGACAACACCTCTACAATGGAATTATTACCTATGCTGTTGGTGGTAACACTTATTTCTGGTGGGTCGACAATCAAATAAAAATAGCAGGTGTTGATGATATTCCCGCTCCAAATATTATTGTAGCGTCTGGCGAATCTGTTTGTGTTGGTACAACCCATACAGGCAGAAGGTTGGAAGTTTCTCCTTATGCTTATGACCCACTTTATACATACCAATGGTTTCGTAATAATGCTGAAATTTTGGGCGCAACAAATTATTTCTATAATGTTCCTGCTAATACTTTTGGCACTTATGAACTTGAAATTAGGGGATGTGGAAAAACAAAACGATCAAATCCGATAATAGTTCGAAATTATAATCTTGGAAACAATATTCGTGTTTTGCCCGCAACTACCACTATTTGCTCCTTTCAACCAACAACATTGACAGTTTTGGGCGCATCCTCGTCTAATCCTCCTGTTTGGTATGATTGGTACCGAGACGGAACATTAATCAAGAAAGATGATACTTTTGGACAACATGTAACTACAAACGTTGGAACATACAAAGTTAGGGCATTTGAAGCCGCAAACGAATGGTGCTGGTCAGAAACGACACCCGCAAATAGTGCAATTATTAAGCAAATTGATGTTAGCGAGGCTATTACATTTGTTGAAAATACAGGCATAACAACTTTTTGCCAAAGCATTATCCCTCGACTTAGAGTTCAAGTATCAGCAGATCCTACAGGGGTTCCTTTGCAGGTTATTGTAGATCATATTAATCCTCTAAACAATAATGTAATTACATCTGAACCCATTAACGTTGTTTCGGGTGCAGCTGCAACCGTTCATAACCTTTCTCCGATTACAGATAGTAGGATTTATAGAATAAAAGAAATAGTTGTTAATCCAGGTCCTTCTGGTTGTGTATATTATCCATTAGGCACATTTCAGGAAACTTACACAAAAGTAGGAATGCCTCCGCCATGTAGCATCGTTGCGGCGAATGTTTGCGAAAATAGAGAAGTTGTGGTTGGACTTACTAACCCTATTCCGGGTGTTACATACACTGTATATAATTCATCAAACGTACAAATAGGTACTCCATTTACGACAAGTGTAATTGGTGGCGGTTTTGTACCCAATGCATTTATCTTTTCTTCGCTACCGCAGGGAACATATAATGTATATCAGGCATATTCGGAATGTCCAACTGAGCGTTATTTAATCGGACAGTTTCAGGTTGTTGCGCAGCCAATTGCCATGCCGCTTACTATACCCGATTGTACCGGTGAAGAGTTAATAATAAACGGCTCTCAAGTTGGAGTAACATATAATCTCTTACAATGGTCGGGTGCGTCATGGCAAATAGTTCCGCCATCAAGACCAGGAACAGGAAGTCCTATTAATTTTGGACCAATTACAATTGCAGGAGATTTTAAAGTTGAAGCAACAATTAACGGTTGTACAATAGAATTAGGAGATTTTACCCTTTCTCCAACTCCTACCGTTGGTGCTTTACAAACAAATAAATATGAATATTGTCAAGGCTCTCCTTCTGACATCCAATTTTCAATAATGATGGCAGAAGCAGGATACTTCTATTCGTTGTGGAGGTGGAATAGTACAATAAGTGATTGGGAAGAATATATTCCGGGAATAACGCCAGTTGGTACACAAAGTCCGTGGATTCCACCACAATGGTATGGAATTCCGGAGGGAAGTTATAAATTAAGGGTAACAACAATAAAAGGTTGCTGGTGGGAGCATCCGGCACCGCCTATTGTTATTACAGAAATACCGATACCTACTGTTTCAATCAAAGTAACCGAGCCAACAACATTCTGTTCGGGTACTGTTGTGCCGCAAAATATTATTGAAGTATTATTTACGGCACATACACATCCAATAGAATTTACTTTATCAGACGACAAAGGAAATTCGAGTAACTTTTCAATTAATTCGTTAAGTTTCACTTTTCCGAGAAATGGTTCGGGCTATCCTGTGTTAAATGTACCTACTGCGACCACTACTTATACTATTTCCAATGTAAAAGCAGGAAATTGCAGTTTGCCTTATTCATATTCGGCAACCATTACATTTATACCTTTGCCTGTTGTGCATATAGTAGGAAAAACAGAGATATGCGAGGGTGATGATTTAGATTTATCGGCTACTCATGCCACGCCTCCATCAAATCCTGCCGACTATAGCTATATATGGAGTACGGGACATACAACGCCGGTCATCAATGTAACTCCAAGCGTTTCGCAATTCTATTATGTTACAGTTACAGACCTTGTTCATGGTTGTGATACAACATTACGTCATTATGTAACGGTAAATCCACTTCCTGATGTAGAATTTTCTGGACTATTACCTGATTATTGCGAGGAGGATCCTTACTCACTTTTAGTTGGTGATCCCCCGGGAGGTACATTCTATTTTGTTGATAATATGAATGGTGACAACCCTGTTCCAATGGGTAGTAATATTTTCTATCCTTTGGGAATGGTGGGGACTCATTATGTTCAATATTATTATACCGACCCCAAAGGTTGTGAAGGAAAATCTGAACCATTTCAGGTGGTTGTTTCTCCGCATCCAATCGTTTGGATAGAAAATTTGCCTCCAGTGATATGTAGAGATTCTGGTCCAATTACTGTTTATGGTCGTCCGGGATGTCCTACGCTGCCATTATGTTATTTTGAAGTTATCAGTAATGGTAGTTATTTATCGTATGATGCTTCCGAGCCGGGTCAGATAATTATTTATCCTGGTCCGCCGAGTCATCCGGGTGGTCCCTACGTAATACAGTATAATTATGTAGATGGTAATGGTTGTCCTGGCACTGTGACGGGAGAATTTTATATTGTAGATGCCGATGGCGGCACTTTGGGTATCCAGATGTGGAATCCAACGCCAACGAAGCATCTTTTGTTCCAAACACAACCACCGCTGCCCGACACACCTAAATTCTGTCCAACTGATAATACTGATTATGAGTTAGTAGGAACAGTTTTTGGAATGCCTGTTGTTCCGCCGGGTACAGGTTCGTTTTATGCACCTTTCGGCGTAATTGATAGCGGATTAGATGATGGAAAAGCAACATTTAATCCAACATTAGTACCTTATGAAATGTTTGGAATACCATTTACCATAACATTCTCATATATAACACCCGAAGGATGTACTGGCGCAACCTCAATTGAAGTTATAGTAGGACTCCACATAGATGCTGATATTCAGCCATATTATTGTGAATATGACTTACCTGTAACTACATGCGCATCGCCGCCCGGAGGTAATTTCAGGTTATATTATCCATCTTATGATTTTATGACAGGAACAGGAATGTCGGTCAACTTCTTTGATTGCATTCACATCGACCCTGCCATTGCAAATCACGAAGAGGGAGAATATACCATTATATATACTTACGATTGGAATCCAACTCCACCGCTGCCAAATACAACAGGACCCGATTGGTGTCAATTTGACAGGGTATGGAAAGTTCAGATAACCAAGCCGAGAGACCCTGACTTTACAGGGCTAAAAATAGATGCCTTAGGAAATTTAGCGGCATATTGTCCTAATGACCCGCCATCTATTATGGTTCCAACCTACGCAGACGTAAATTTAGGTGATGTATTTTGGTTTGAAGGTGATGGAGTTGCTGGCGTAATTTTTGACCCAAGCAAAATTGATACATCTATGGGACCCGTTTTAGTTGATATAACCTTTATAGTTGTAACCAAATATGGTTGCCGTAGCGAACTTACTCAAACAGTTACCGTAAATGGACCTACAAATATAACCTTTGCTAACCTCAAAGATCAATATTGCGAGAACGAGCCTTCGTTCCAGTTCTCGATATCACAAACGGGAAGACCCGGAACGCACTATTTCACTTGTACCTCAAGTCCAACGAATATTAATCCAATGACTTGGACACCAAATGATGAATTTGCGTTCTTTGATCCTGCTGTTGGACCGGGCTGGTTTCATATAACTTATACATATACTCCGCATCCAAGCGATGGAACGGCATGTCCCGAACATATTGAAAAATGGGTAGAAGTATTGGAGGCTCCCGGTGTACAATTAATTTTAGACCATTATCAATTCTGTCAAGACAGTCCCGATTTGAATATATGGGGTTCACCGGCAGATTCAAATGGTTGGTTTGATATGCCCGGTTTGACGCCTACACAACTCGCAGCAGCATTGACCGATAACGGTGACGGAACAGCAATTATTCATATTTCTACACTTCCTGTCGGACCTTATACAATTGTCTATCATTATATTAATCACAATGGCTGCGCGGGTGAAGATGAGAAAGATATTAATATTTATCCGTTCCCCACTGCATTTTATGTAGGTGGTGGTGGATGTTATTGTTTGGGCGACCCAATTGGACTCGATATAACTTTAAATAGTTCTGAAATTGGAGTTGTCTACGAATTGTTATTAAATGGTTCACCCATGTCGCCCGCTGTTATCCGCATTGGAAACGGCTCTGCGTTAAGTTTTGGACCTCAAACACTTGCAGGAACATATACCATACGCGCAACCGTTACAACAAACGGACAATCTTGTACCGTTATAATGAATGACTTTGCTATCATTACAATAAGCGACATCCGAGTATTTGCTTTTACAACAAAGAATGCCTCATGTTTTGGTGATGCAGACGGTGAAGCGCAAGCAATTGTTGAAGGCGGATGCGGTAATCATACATTTTATTGGGAAGGTTTAATCGGCGGTGTTTGGACTGATATAAACAGGAATTCAGCGGTTGTTTCTGGATTAACTGTAGGAACATATCGTGTTACTGTTACCGATGATATTGGTTGCGTTAAAGTAAGCGAGCCAATAGAAATAACCGAACCGGGCGATTTTAGTATTGCAGAAGTAGCAAAAACCAATGTAAAATGTTTTGGTGAGTTTACGGGCTCATTCACTGTTGCGCCTACGCCATCAACAGGAAATTACGAATATAGTATTGACGGCGGAACAACGTGGCAGACATCCCCAATTTTCCCCGACCCAGGCAATCCTTTTGCAATGGGTTTAGGCAATGGAACATACAAAGTTAGCGTTAAAAACGTAAATACAGGCTGTGTTAAAATAGATTTTATTGACGTAATAATTACACAGCCCGCAAATCCGTTAATTATACCGGCACCAATTATTAAAGACGTGGATTGTTACGACGGAAATGATGGCGACATTTTAATTGCACCAACAGGAGGAACGCCCATCACGAGTGGTACCTATCCTTATACTTATTATTGGTACACAATGCCGGGTAATGTTCCCGTTCCGGGTTCAAGTGGAAATACAACACCTAACATAACCGGACTTGTTGCTAATACATATTATGTTGAAGTTAGAGATGCTAATAACTGTTTAGCAACAGGCAGCTGGGTAGTAAATGAGCCGCCGCCATGGAATTTCGCAATTACAGGAACACCACTTACTTCTGTGGGAACCAATGATGGAACCATAACTATTACATCTCAGGGAGGTCAAAATCCTCCATATACAATATGGTTAGAAAATCCGATGCCTCCGGGTGGTACGCAGCCTTATTCCGGTGGAACATGGCAAAACCTTATCCCCGGTGATTATATAGTTCATATCCTTGATTCTAAAGGTTGTAAGTTAGAATTGCCTTGGACGGTTATTGAACCCGGTATTTTGGATGTAACATATACTGTGAAAGACGTAACATGTAATGGAGGTAGCGACGGTATTATACAAATAAATATTATACAAGGAATAGCAACATTTAATATCACTTGGGAAGGTAATACTGTTGGCGGAATTGTGCCTCCGACTATAATTGCAAATACTTATGCTACTTTCCACCAAATCAATGGACTTCAAGCTGGTGTATATATAATTGAGGTTATAGATAGCAATGGAGATGTTTGGACACAAGCAATTACAGTATCTCAACCACCGAGCATTAGTATAATTGAACTAAATATTGACCATATTTCTTGTTTTGAAAGTGGAGATGGAGCAATTTCAATAGGAGTAAATACTACAATGAATCCTTTAGATTTATTGACAAGTGATATGATATGGTATGGACCTAGTTACTTAAATACCGGCCAATTGGGTGATATTACCAATCCAACAAATGCGATGCTAAATATTACAAATTTACAATATCAGGGTACATATAGCGTAACTTTCTTTTATGGTGGACCAGATAATAAATCTTGTCCCGTTACAGAGCATTTTATTTTAGATATGCCCGACGAGATAATTATCACGGGAAATGTAATAGATGCAAGTTGTCATGGATATGATGATGGTCTCATTAGTATAAATGTAACAGGTTTAAAACCGGGCACCACAAGAACGCATACTTGGACTTATGATAACAGTAATGGACCTCCGGGTTGGTGGGCATCACATCCACATGGAGATATTCCCGTAATTAATAATCTATATGCGGGTTGGTATACTGTTACCATTGAAACAGCATCTTTGCAACCGGGTAAAACCTGTACAAAAACCGAAAGTTTCTATGTAGGACAACCGGATGCAATGTTATTGAATTGGTTGAACATCATTCATGTTACCACATGTTACGGCGAGGCAACAGGTTCAGTTGCATTAGATATTAACGGTGGAGAAGCGCCATATATGATTACAGGTTCAGTTAATAGGCCTTGGGACGGTCAAAACCTCGAAATTATTACAGGATTACCCGCAGGTACACACACATTTACAGTTACTGATAGCAATGGATGTAGTGTTAGCGCCGCTCCTATTATTATTACACAACCCGACGAACTTAAAGTTACAAATATTACTTATACCATTGATTGTGAAATACTTAACTCAGGCGTTTTACAATTTGACATCGAAGGTGGTTTACCAATCGGTGGAAATTATATCTATAATATTAGCCTGACAAATTTAGATACGGGCATTGGATATGGTGCAGGTAATTTCACAGTTCCCGTTGGAGGTGGTACATATACAAGACCCAACCTTCCCGAAGGAAATTATGAACTGATTATTTATGACCATAATTCAGATGACCCACGAAATTGTATCTTTACATACTATTTTAAAATAGAACACCTTAAAGTAGATATCGATCCTCAAGATCCACTTTGTCCGGGTAGTACGGGTAACAATGCGGGTCATATTTATGTAACTATTAGCGGAGCGTCGCCTCAAGTTACTTATTCGTGGACAAGAAGAGTTGGTGGAGTTTTAGACCCAAGTTTTAATTCACTTACAAAAGATATAGTAGGACTCGCAGATGGTGAATATACGTTAATTGTAAATGACCCCACTCGAGGTTGTCAATTAGCGCCCATTGTGGTTACACTTAATTATCAATATGTTATAAATGCTTACGTTGCATCGGAAGATATTTCTTGTTTTGGAAAAAATAATGGTTGGATATCCTTAATTCACGTAATAAATGTTTCGGATCCAAGTTGGACAACGTTATGGCACGGTGATGGCAAAACATGGACAGGAGTAATGGAAATCACTAATTTAGCACCCGGTCCATACACTTTGACAGTTACCGATGCAAATAGTTGTATGTTTACCGACAGTTATATGATACACGAGCCAAAAGAAATTGAATTTACACTTACGGCAACTTTAGAAAATTGTGACCCATATTTGCAGGGTATTCAAATAACACACATTGATGGTTCTGGAACTGTACAGCCCGGCGCAACTGGCGGTACAATCGGGACAGGCAGCCTCGGATATTCTTATATGTGGTCGGCGCCATCGGGGGCAACGGGAGTTCTGCAGAACGTTACATCTCAAACAGGTATGACCATCGGTGGAGTTTATACAGTGAAAGTGGGTGATGATAATTATGAATGTGATATAGTTAAATCAATTACTTTACAAAATAAAATTAAAATAACCCCCTCAATTTTAGGACTCGCATGCAATGACAACGCTAACGGTGTGATTGTTCTTAGTATTGAGAATGGTTCTGGATCTTATTCATACCATTGGATTAAAGTTGGAGACCCATCCTGGGGACCCTTTCTAACAAAGGATATCAACAATTTAAGCGCAGGAACATATACGATTACCGTTACCGATAATATTGATATGGTAAATGGCGTATATTGCACAGTTACAGAATCTTATACAATTGATAATCCTTCGAAAATAGAAATTACAGGTAAACCGCAGGAAATTCTTTGTTATGGTGATATGACAGGTGCCATTTTAATAGATGTAACTGGCGGAGTTGCACCATATACTTACGAATGGACAAAGAACTCCTACTCACCAGACGACGGAATAATAATAAATAACAAAGACCAATTTAATATTGCTGCTGGAACATATTATGTAAAAGTTACAGATGCAACAGGTTGCTCGAAAATTCAGGAATTTATTGTTACTCAATATCCGCCTCTCGATTTCGATATTACTTTTGATGATAGCGACTGTAGCGGTGATTATTGGATAACAGTTTCTAATCCTTCAGGTGGCTCAGGAGTTCCACCATATACTTTTGTGTGGAGTGGTCCCGATGTACCCGTTGGATTTAGCGGAATGACCTTTACGAAGGCAGATGCAGTTCCTCTTCCTGGTGGACTTACGCCAAATGGACTGCTCGGTGGTATTTATACAATTGTTATGTGGGACGGAGACCCTACATTAGCAAATAGTTGTAAAAAAGACACAACAGTAGAACTTACAAAACCGCTTAAAGTATCTGCTGTTACACATAACGAAACCTGTAATGGTAGTAATGACGGTAGAGTTATACTTACTGTCATAGACGGAAAACCCGGTTATACATTCTTCTGGCAAACAATTTCGGGTTATGGTATCAACCAAGGCGAAATGAACCAAGTTGGACTTGCCGAAGGTGAATATAAAGTTACCGTTACAGACGCAAGAGGATGCTCAGAAGATATTACTGTTCAAGTATTTAGAGACCACGAAATTTGGATAGGCGAACAAACTTTAAATGTAGCCTGCCACGGTGACGCAACAGGTAAAATTGAAATTTTCATTCAAAATGGTGTTACAAGTGATTTTGACATCACATGGACATACCCCGATGCAACGCAACACCACAATAACCAAACAGCAATTGATAATTTGGTTGCAGGTTCTTATTCGGTTTTGGTTGTGAACTATGATTCAAACAAAGACCCAAAATGTATTGCAACTCAAACATTTTCAATTTCTCAACCCGACCCGCTTGTTGTTATACCGACCTTTAACCATGTACTTTGTCACGGTGAAAGTACCGGTTCTATACATTTAATAGTTTCCGGTGGCGAACCCGATTACTCATATCAGTGGTCGGCAACTTCTCCGATTTATCTATCTCCCGCACAAGCGCAACAAAGAGATTTGTTAAATGTACCCGCAGGAACTTATTCGGTCAGAGTATTTTATAACGGAACAACATGCCAACAAACATTTGGTCCATTTGTTATTACCGAACCTCCGACCGCACTTGCTGTTACTTTAATCAACAAAACAGACGTTACATTTAATGGTGGTTCAGACGGAACGGCAGAAATTGATATTCAAGGCGGAGTACTTTCTTATACGATAGAATGGTATGATAGCGCTACGAATACGCATTTGCCCGTTTATGACCAAGTTTTATTCGCAACTAATTTACCCGCAGGAATTTATTATGTTGTTGTTACTGACGCAAATGGCTGTCAAACAACTCTTTATAATATTGTTATTAATGAACCCGGACAACCACTCAGTTTTGTTACAAGCAAGTTTAATTCGGGATCCTGCTACGGTGAAAATAACGGCATAATTATCATTACTCCAACAGGAGGAACGCCGCATTATCACAGCATCGAACTTTCAAGCGGCTCAACTCAATATTTTCCATCAATAACAGGTTCTAATAATTCTTTTGCAAGATTTGAAAACTTACCTCCAAGCAACTATTTTGTACAAGTAAAAGACGCAAATGGAATTGTTGAAACCGGTTTCATTGAAATTTTAGGTCCAACCGAATTGCAACTTGTTGAAACATCGAAAATTAATATCGATTGCTTTGGAAATGCAACAGGAAGTATAACTGTTAATGTATCAGGCGGTTTGCCCGTCGCAATTGTTGGACATCCTTATTTTGGACAATATCAACTTAATCTTTCAGGTCCCATAAGCGACACAAGATATGTTAATGCAGGCTTAACAACTTTTACAGGTTTGCCCGCAGGTACATATTTTATACAAGTGATAGACGATAGTAATGTCAAACAAGTATCACCCGGTACCAACAATAGTTGGACTGACGGATACGGTGACGGTATTTTCCAACAAGGTAGCGGCGCTAACAGAGACTGCAACAAAGATATTATGGTTGTACTTACGCACCCCGATGACCTTCAAATTGTGCAATTAGACCTGAAAAATATTACATGTTTCGGTGCTAATGATGGAATGATAAGCATCGATGTAATAGGCAGACCCGCAGGTACAGTTTTCACTTACCTCTGGGAATACTCTACTGATAACGGAGTTACATGGAGCAGTTGTACCCATTGTACCGCTACTTCAACTATTCTTGGTCTTTTACCCGGAAAATATCGCGTTACAGTTGAGGGTCCCGCACTACAAGTAGGTTTCACATGTTTTCAAATTGCAGAATTTGATATTACCGAACCCGATCTTTTAACATTTTCAGAACTTAATAAAGTTGACGTAACAACTTGTCACGGTGATGACACTGGTTCTATTTCATTTAGAATCCTTGGTGGTACTCCCCCTTATGACATTATCGGAAATGCAAGTTTTACACATTATACAACCGCACCTGTTGTCTTTGCACCGCTACAAGCAGGTACATATACTTATATCATTAAAGATGCCAATGGTTGTGAATTTACTCTTCCAAATATTGTTATCACACAGCCCGACCCAGCGATGACCGTTTCATGCTTAAACAGCAGCGGTGTTGATGTTGGTATTTGTTATGGAATAGATTGCGATTTAGAAGATTCTGGTTTCGTTGAGTTCTTTGTTGATGGCGGTATGGTTAGTACTGGAAATTACAGGTATGGAATTAGTATAGTAAGGAGTGGCTCTACACTCGACTACGGTATCGCAGATCTTCCTGTACCCGTTGCAACTGCTCCATATCATTATATTAAAACTAATTTGCCCGAAGGTAGTTATACTGTTAGAATTACTGATAGAAACTCTACAGACCCCGACCAATGCGCAATAGAAATGACTTTCGACCTCGTTCATATTAAAATTGTGCCTACATTTATACATCCTGTATGTACGGGAAATAACTCAGGCGAAATTATTTTAAGTATTACAGGCGCTATTGACCCTGAATATGATTGGACTAAAACAGGATTCCCATTATTTTATAGAGATACTCGAGATATTACAGGTTTATCAGCCGGAGAATATGTTTTTGTACTCACAGACAAAGGACGTCCCGATTGTGCTCCAATTACAAGAGTATTTACACTTACAAATGAAAGTGACCAAAAGGTTTTTGCCTCAAAAAGTGATGTTACTTGTTTTGGATATAATAACGGAAGTGTTATAATAACGCAAGTTCTTGGTTTCCCGAGTCCGCCATCGCAGTTAACATATACTTGGGAAGGTGGAGATATTGGTTTTGGAAATACATTAACAGGAACATCAATTACAGGTCGCGCTCCCGGCGTTTATACTTTGAAAGTTAAAGATTTAGATTTTGGTTGCGAAGTTATTCAATTCCATACTATTGCTGAACCGCCAAAAATTAGTTTCACACTACTCACAAGTGTTGATCCATTAACATGTGAGCGAGATATTACAATGATTGGACTTACAGGCGGAACAGTTCCTGCGATGCCACCATTCTATTCGTTTAATTGGATGGGACCCGCAGGTAGTACGGTTACTCAAACGCAAAACCAATCTGGATTAACTGTTGGAGGTATATATTCTGTTACAGTTACTGATATGGAAGGTTGTTTTGAAAAAGGCGCAATTACTCTCAACGACCAAATTGATATTTCTGATGTTACTTTCATTAATAAAGTACTTCCTTGTAATGGAAATGCAATAGCCTCTATAATGGTTAATCCAACGGGAGGTTCAGGAAATTTTGATTATTTTTGGACAGGAACAACATCAAGTCCATTAGTGCAAGGAAGCCCGCTACAAACGGGATTAAGTGCTGGTTTTTATACTGTTATTGTTTATGATAACGTTGAAGGATGTTCTGTTTCTGATACTTATGAAATTGAAGAGCCCAAACCTATTAATATAATGGAAAGTGTTGAGCATGTTTTATGTAATGGTGAAGGAAACGGTAAAATTGTTTTGGTTATAACCGGCGGATATCTTAGCCCCGGTGGCGATTATACTTATAGTTGGACGCCCGCAACTGCTCCCGGTATTGTTCCTAACCAGAAAGACCAAAGTGGCTTATCGGGTGGTCAATATCTTGTTACGGTTACTGACGAAAATGGTTGCCAAGCATCTAAAGTTATTAATGTGGATGAAAATCCTCCATTAAACTTTGTTTTAGCATATAACGACTTAGATTGCGACCCCACAGATTATTGGATTGAAATTCAAAATCCAACAGGCGGTTCTGGAACATACGGTTTTATTTGGAGTGGTATTGACGTTCCATCTGGTTTTAGCGGAATGACTTTGCAACTGCCAGCACCAGGTCTCGCAGGCGGTGAATATACCGTTATTATGTATGACGCAGACCCAAATATTAACTGTTCGATTACCAAAAAAGTTACTCTAACCAAACCAATGAAAGTTGATGCTGTTGTTGTTGACGCATCATGCTCGGGTAGAATGGACGGCGAAATTTATTTATCCATTATTGACGGTATGTCGCCTTATACTTTTACTTGGAGTACCATAAATGGCAGCGGACTTACACACGGACAACAAAATCAAATTGGTTTATTAGCAGGAGATTACAATGTTATAGTTACTGATGCAAGAGGTTGTACAGTTTCAGTAGATATTACTGTTGATGCTATTTACAATATCAAGCCCGACTTCGCTATTAAACACGTTGACTGCTTTGGTAATTGTAATGGACAAATTTCACTTATCGTAACAGGTGGTTCTACTGATACTTATATGTACCATTGGACATATCCTAACGGTCACACATATCCCGGTACAACAGTAAATTCTATTTCAGGACTCTGTTGGGGTACTTATCTTGTTGAAATCGAATATTGGAACCACGATTTTACTCAATTAATCTGTTCAATGACTGAAAGTTATACTGTTAATCAACCATCTGCGCCTCTTGTTATGGCAAATGTTGATGTTATTGATGTTTGTTGTTATGGCGACCCAACGGGTGAAATTGATATTACTGTTACTGGCGGAACTACTCCTTATAAATATAATTGGTCAGGAATGGGAGTTATTAATCCCGGTACAGATGCCGAAGATATTTGGGGACTTCAAGCAGGAACATATCAAGTTGTTGTTACTGACCTTAATGATTGTACAATAACACACGGTCCGATTACTGTTAATCAACCCACTCCAATTGTTGTTACTGTTGTAAGTACTTCAAATGTAACATTCTTTGGCGGTTCTGACGGTACTGCAACTATTTCTGTTACAGGTGGTTCAAGCAATAAAACCATTAGATGGTATCAATTTGACGATATACTCGGAGTTTGGGTAGAACTTACTCAATATGTTAATTTCACTTATGTAGCAGGTTTACCGACAGGTTATTATTATGTAGAAGTTACAGAAAATGTTGCATGTGTTGTACCTGCAGGTAAATTCTGTTCAGAACGTAGTGATATATTCTTTATTGACCAGCCTAATGCTCCTCTCGGTATGTATGTTACCAAAAAGAACGTCGGACCGTGCCACGGAGCAAATAACGGCGAAATTAATCTTATGGTTATAGGTGGAAATCAGCCTATTCAAAGCATTGAACTTATGATAGGCGGGGTTACAATAACACCAAACTCCTCGTCTGCTACAAATGCAAATTATATTAATTTAGCGCCCGGTGCATACTCGGCAACGGTTATTGACGCACTCGGTGTTTCTAATAACGAAACAATTTATATTATAGAGCCCGACCCACTTATCGTAACAGCAACATCAGTGATTCACGTTGACTGCTACGGTAATGAAACGGGTGAAATTACTGTTGGTATTCGTGGTGGACTCCCAATGGAAGATAGCGCTGGAAATAAGACTTATTGGTTAGTTCTCTCTGGCGGACCCGCAAGTACAAGTTTTGCAGGCGCAGTAACAGCAGGTATGCCGCATACTTTCTCTAACCTTCCCGCTGCTAATTATTCTATAAAAGTTATTGACGACAGCAACGTTAATACTTTGGAAGGACCCGGTACTGGACTTAATCAAAATTTTGCAGATGCCTACGGTGACGATTTCTTTGACGGTAGAGACTGTTTTGACGAAATTTATGTAATGATTAATCAACCTGATGACATTATTATTTTACCAACTAATATTGCCCATATTAGTTGTCATGGCGGTACAGACGGTGAAATTACCATTAATGTTACAGGAAGACCTCCCGGAACTATCTATAATTACTCTTGGGAATATTTTAACGGAACAATTTGGACTTCATATCCGGGTACAACAACGACAATTAGCGGACTTCAGGCAGGTATTTATAGAGTTTTGGTTACAACTACTTCATATCAGCCTCCAAAAACATGTTCTAAATTGTCGGATGAGTTCGTAATTACAGAACCAAGCGGAGTGATTCAGATACTTGATATCGTTCCAAAACATATCACAACATGTTATGGTGATATACTTGGAGAAGTTTCATTCCGTATTGTTGGTGGAACGCCGCCATATCAAATTACAGGTTTCAAAAACCTTTCATGGAACAGTACGCAAACTGTTGTTATTGACGGCTTACCCGCTGGCTTCTACGAATTTTTCATTACTGACAGTAATAATTGTCCTACTGTTTCAACGGGTATTTTTGAAATTAAACAGCCCGCAGAACTCTTAATCACTAATATTGAACATTATATTGACTGTGATTTAGAAGACCCCGTGATGCCATCTTATTTGAAATTTAATATTGACGGTGGATACGCACCTCTTGGTAATTACAGGTATCAGATTAGCGTATTTAATAATACTTTAAACTCTGATTATGCTCTACCGCAATTTGTTACAGTTCCTGTGGCATCGGCGCCTTATTTATATCAGGTTAATAATCTCCCCGAAGGTAGTTATACTTTGACAGTGGAAGATTTAAATTCTGAAGCAGCAGATAAGTGTATTTTTACATATAATTTTGACTTAGAACACATTAGGATTGTACCTACATTTGTACCGCCGTTATGTTCAAGTGATTTTAACGGTAGTATTTCTATTGTTGTTACAGGTGAAACAGGACCGCTACAATATCTTTGGACAAGACCCGGTGACCCATCTTTCAATCACATAACTCCGGCAATTACAGGATTGTCATCAGGTATTTATCACTTAGAACTTACCGATTTAGGTAGAAATGGTTGTAAATTATACAGAGAATATGACCTCACAAATACTTATAATTGGGTGATTACTCATACAATTGATAACGCAACTTGTTTCGGCGAAGCAGACGGTAGAATTTGGATTACAACCATTACAGGATACTCGGGCAACTTTGCCAATTTAGATTATACCTGGACAGGCGGAAATATACCAATGTCGATGCCAATTAAAACTCGTAACTTAAATAACAGACCCGCAGGCGTTTATAATTTAACTATTAAAGACGAAAACGGATGTACTTATTTTGATTCGTACACAATTGGTGAACCTGAACAAATATCATTTACATTAAATGCTATCCTCGAAAGTTGCGACCCATATTTAAGAGGTATAGGTATGTTCCATTGTGATGCTCCCGGTTGTCCCGCAGATGGTTCTTGTCCATATTGCACACCAGGTCCAACAGGTGGAACGCCTAATGATTTGGGTGAATATTATTATACTTGGAGTGCGCCCCCAGGTGCCACGGTTACAAATACTCATAGCCAAACAGGTCTTACTGAAGGTGGGCTTTATACGGTAACAGTTAGAGATAGATATACCCATTGTTCTGTTACTCAATCTATTATGCTGAATTCCAAAATTAAAATTGAGCCACATTTTACTAACAAAATGCTTGACTGCCACGGTTATAATAACGCAGCAATATTATTGGACGTTACAGGTGGCTCTGGATCATATAGTTTCCAATGGACATCAACAAATGGCTTCACTTCTACAAATAAGAATATTCAAGACTTAGAAGCAGGAATATATACAATTGTTGTAACAGATTTGCTTGAAAATACAGGTGCATATTGTCAAGTTGTTGAAACTTACGAAATTGAACAGCCTGATAAAATTGAAATTGAAGGTACAATTACTCATGTTTTGTGCCACGGAGATGAATCGGGTAATATTACTATTTTAGTAAAAGGTGGAATTCCGCCCTATAATTATAATTGGTCGCCAATAAGTGCACCCGGTATTATTCCGACTGCTCAAAATCAATCAGGTCTATCGGGAGGTACTTATACTGTTACAGTTACTGACGCTAATAATTGTTCGGGCTCGTCGCCTAACTTTATTTTATTAGAAAATGACCCACTCGGTTTCGATTTGGATTTTGACGACATGCCTTGCGACCCACGTGATATTTCTAACCACTATTATATTGAAGTGATTAATCAACGAGGCGGCTCAGGTGGATATTCGTATGTATGGGACGGTCCAGATGTTCCATTTGGTTTTAGCGGAACAAGATTAGATATCTTTACGGCACCTCCAGGACCCGCAGGTGGTCTATATTCTGTAAGAATGTTTGATACTGACCCCAACTTAGTTTCGGGTTGTTATGCAGAAGATTCTGTTCTATTGACAAGACCGATTATGGTTGTACCCGAAATTAGGCATCAAAAATGCGCAGGTAGCGCACCCGGTCAAATTTTACTCCACATTGACGGTGGTAAAGCGCCATTCAATTTTGTGTGGACTACTGCAAACGGCTCGGGAATTGCATCCGGACAACAAAATCAAACAGGTCTAACAGCAGGTACATATAACGTTACAATTACTGACGCACGTGGATGTACATTCATACTTAATAATTTGGAAGTTATTGTGAATTATACCCTCGATGCAAGTGGAACACTGCTTACGAACGTTAATTGTATCGGAGACGCAACAGGTAAAATTGAATTGGTTGTTACGGGTGGAGAAACTAATGATTACCGATATATTTGGATAGTAGGCGGATTACCCGAACCGGCAACTACAAACCCCGTTAAAGCAGGGTTAACAGCAGGTTTTTATACTGTTACTATTATTAACCTTGATGGCAGCGGAAACCCCGGTTGTTCAATTACTGAAACCTTTGAAATTACCGAACCCGCAGCACAAATTAAAGTTGATAGTGTCAATATTACGCACGTACTGCCTTGTAACGGTGATGCAACGGGTGAAATTCAGATTACTGTTTCTGGCGGTACCCCATTTACAGGTGCATCGCCATATATCTACACTTGGAGCGGTCCCGGACAAATTTCCGGTCAAGGAACTACGCATATTACAGGCTTAATTGCTGGTAGTTTTTATGTTACTATTTCTGACCAACACGGTACTGAATGCGAAGAAACATTCGGTCCTTATATTGTTACACAACCCGCTCAATTACTACAATTAACATTGCTTTCTTATACTGATGTTACTGAAACAGGACTAAGTAATGGTTCTATTTCTATCGGAATAGCTGGCGGAAATACTCCTTATTCTATTCAATGGTACAAAGTGAATCCGCCACCATCGCCGCTTCAGTTGCTTACAGGCGAAACTAATAGCACTATTAACGGAATCCCGGCAGGTACTTATTTAGTCAGAGTTACGGACGCTAACGGTTGTGTTAAAGAACTTATTCAAATTATTTCTGAACCTAATGAAGTGCTTAGCCTCACGGTTACTAAAAAGCATGTCGGTCCATGTTATAATGCGCAAAACGGTTATATTTATATGGTTGCGCACGGTGGTATGTTGCCTTATCAGAGCATTACTCTGACGAGAGGTGGATCGCCTATTACTCCAAAAGACCCCGTTACTGGAAATTGGGCTGAATTTATTAACCTTGACGCAGGCGATTACATTGCTCAAGTGACTGACGCTAACAATATTCAGAGAATTCAAACTATCAGAATATTGCAACCAACGCAACTAAACTTAGTGTTATCACCGCCAATTATTAACGTTGACTGCCACGACCAAGCAACAGGTAGTATTACTGTGAATTTCAGCGGTGGAGTAGGGACGCCAAATAAAAACTTCAAATTAGAACTCTCAGGAGTTGAATATAGAGAAGTTTACGTTCCCGCAGCAACTGGAACACATACCTTCAGCGGACTTGCCACAGGTGCATACTCAATTAGGCTTATTGACGATAGCAATGTTTGGAGTGATAATATTTTAGGCGGCTCAGTTGCATGGACCATCGGTTATGGAAACGGTAATTATATTTCTAACGAAGATTGTTATGTTGACTATCCGTTCAATATCTATCAACCCGAATTTACTTATACAATAGGTTTGAAAGACCCATCATATTCGAAAATTTGTTATGGTGAACAACCCGTTTTGACCATCTCATCTAATTGGGATTATGTTACAAACGGTAATTTAACAGTGATTCTGAATGATGGCAATACTTATACTTTAACATCGCAATTACACGAGTTCCAACCTCTCGGTAACCCAATCGGAACACCGCCAGTTGTTGGACACCATACATATCAAATCGAGCATATATATTTGCCCGGTACGACTTGTTCAAAAGGTATTCCACTCGGAGTTGCTAATGTTGAAGTTAAAGCCAGACCTACTGCAACCCTTTCGGGTGGCGCACGGATTTGCCAAGGCGCAAGTGCTTCGCTTACTATCAGTGTATCGGGTGAAGGTCCATGGAATCTACAAATTTCTGACGGAACATCTTCATTCCCTGTTACAATTCCTGATACTGAAAATGTTTATACTATTAATGTTACACCATCGGTTACTACAACATATCAAATATTTTCACTTGCTGACGTGAATTGTGTAGGTACTTTTGAAGGAACCGCTACTATTGAAGTTAATCCTTTGTCGTATGTAGAATTAATAGGACCTGTGCCTCCGCAAATTTGCGCGGGAGACCAAACATTCCTCAGATTCCAAATTACTTATGACCCCGCTTCTAATAACGGTCCATGGCACGTTGAATACACAAGAAATGGTGATCCGAGAAATGAAGTAATATTTGAAAATATGTTATTTGGAACAGGTAATACAAGATATTTTGAAATTTCTTTAACTTTGTATGAAACAACAACCTTTATACTCACAGGAATAAGAGATTTCAATATTGATAGTAATAGTATTGAACATATTTGTGATGGACTATTTTCACTGCAACCTGTTGTAATTAATGTAAATCAATATCCCGATCCTGTTACTGAAGTAAGAGGAGACGCTACTGTTTGTCAAGGTTCTGATGTTGAGTATGAAATTGACCCAATTGATGGTTCAAGCCACGATTGGGATGTTTCAGGAATACCCGGTGCTTCAATACTTACTGGTGCGGGCTCTAATAAAATTGTTATCAGATTTGCATCTAATGCACAAAGTGGATACCTCATTGTTAAAGGTCTTAACGGCTGCGGATATGGTACCGCTTTTGAAAAATGGATTACGGTTGACCCACTGCCAATTCTTGACGGTACTATTATCGGTGATATTAGCATTTGCCAAGGTAGCAACGACTTATTATATTCTATTAATTTTAATACTCAACCTCATTATGCATCGGGTTTCCTTTGGGAAATTCCTAATGGTATGTCTTTTGTGGGAGACCCAACGGGTGCATCGGTGGTTGTGAAATTAGACGAACTAACAAGTAGCTTAAACGGTACAATATATGTGAAAGCGCAAAACTATTGCGGTATTTCTGACGACCAATTAAGCCTCAACGTTTCTGTACATCCGAAACCAATACCAAATCCAGGTCCTCCTCAATATATATGCGCTGATAATACAAATATGGCAGCAATATTGACCGTACCCGGTGAAACAGGTTTGTGGACAACATCTGATTTTGGTGTTACTATTGTTAATCCAACAAGTCCAACTACTCATGTTTCTGGTTTAAGTCAACAAGATGTTCCATTCTTGTGGACTGTTACAAATAGTGCAGGATGTCAAGCAAGCGCAACGGTGATTATTCGTAACAACAAAATGGGAGTTATTGCTCAAGCGCTTGATAATAATGTTTGCGACGGCAAAGCAAATCTTATTGGTAGCCTTATACCCGACGACGACGAACAATCATGGGCAGGTGAATGGAACTTAATATATCCCGTTAATCATCCTGCATCATTTACTCCTGTTAATCAAGCAAATTCCCTTGTTACAAACCTCGCTCCCGGTTTAAATATCCTTACATGGACTATTTTCCAAAATGGTTGTGAAAATATTTCTAACGAAGTGCATATTTATAATAATGAAGTTACACAAGCAATCATTGTAGGTGATATGATTAGAGATATTTGTAATGAAACATCAATAGTTCTCACTGCAAATATACCCGACCCAGACAAAGGAACAGGACAATGGAGAAGACTTTCTGGTTGGGCGGATATTTCAAATGTCAATAGCAATGTCATTACTGTTACTAATATTGCTCAAGGTGATAATGTTCTTCAATGGATTATTACAAAAGATAATTGCACCAGCTCAGCCGAAGTTACAATACGTAACAACAAACTTGACGTTACCGCAGGTGGTAACATAACAATTTGTGATGATTATTATACTTTGAGTGGTACAATACCTCCCGAAGGAACATCGGGATTGTGGACAAAAGCAAATAGTAGCAGTCCCGTTAGTTTTGATAATGCAGCATTATACAATGCCACTGCTGGTAACTTTGTATTCGGTACAAACGAACTTATATGGACAATTACTAAAAATGGTTGCGCAAGCTCCTCATCTGTAATTATCACAAGCGATAGAGCAGCTCCTGCAACATTGCCATACACATTTAGAAATGTTTGTGGTTTTACTGCAGATTTAGTTGCTGACCCAATCTCGCACGGAACAGGTAAATGGGAATTAGTCGGCGGAAGTGGAAATATCCAAAACCCAAATAGCCATATTACAACAGTTGAAGGTCTTGGTTATGGACCTAGCTATTTTAAATGGACAAGCTCCACTGCAACCTGCGATAGCAGTATTATTTTAACAATCCAAAACAATAAAGTTCCTATTAGTGCAGGACAAGATGAAGTTTATTGTCAAGATTCTGCAATTCCTTTAAATGGAACCCCCATACCCGATGGATACACAGGTTATTGGCAGCCATACATAATACCGGGTGGAGCTGGTGATGCCTTGATTTTGCAATCAAATCAAGCTAATACCTTTGTTGAAGGTATGGAAATTGGAACCATGGGATTTATTTGGAATCTTATACATTCAGCAACAGGTTGCCTCTCAAGTGATACTGTATATATTACTCGAGATGAGCCATACCCTGTCAACGCTGGACCAGACCAAAGCTTGAACGACACATGGACTGTAATGCAGGCAACTCCCGTGATTAATGGAGTGGGAACATGGACACCGCTATCAGGCGGAAGTACTTTATCGCCCCCCGGTGATGTTCATAATCCTCATGCTACTGTTGTCGGTCTTACTCCCGGCGCTAATCGTTGGCAATGGTGCGTTTATACTGATAACTGTTACGATTGTGACGAAGTCCTCATATTTAGAACAGGTGGTGACCCACCAATTGCTGGACGAGACGACTTTACATGTGATGGTACTTATAAGTTGAGTGCTAATACTGTTACGTATGCGCTTGGTAAATGGAGCTTTGGAGCAGGAGCAGTAGGTTGGTTTGATGATGTTCATGACCCAAATACAACAGTTAGAGGACTTGGATATGGTGATAATGAAATTATTTGGTCATTCTATTATACGGAGACCATGTATGAATCGCATTCAATTATTATTACCAATAATGACCCAGGAAATCCATACGGAGGTATTAACGACCATATTTGTCAAGATGAAGGTGACGCTTATACTTTCTCATTAGCACACGCACCTGTTATTGACGGAGTTTCAGTTCTGTGGTCTAGAATTTCGGGTGCAGGTATTTTTGTCGACCCAACAATTCCAAATGCTACTGTTACAGGTATTATGCAAGGTGCTAACCTTTATAAATATACTTTATATAAAGGAGTAGATCCTAATAGATGCGAAAGGTCTGATACTGTTAGAATTTTCAACGGACGTCCCGAACAGCCGTATGCAGGCGAAGATACCACTATTTGTCGACCCACCTATACACTTAGACCCAATACCCCAACGCAGAGTACAAGCAGTTGGACAAGAGCAGAATGGGAATTTGTGCAAGGTGGCGCTTTTCCTGATCCAGTTGACCCAAATCTTTGGACTTTCATAAATGGTGTAAGTAAATTAGTATGGAAATTTACTACTTTTGATATGGGAATAGATAGATGCGTTCTAACTGATGCTATTACGGTTACAAATAATACACCATCTGATGCAACCATTAGTGGTCCAGTCGAAATTTGCGGAACGGAAGCTACTTTACACGCAGGAGCATTAGTTTATGGTACAGGAAAATGGGAGAGAATTGCAGGTACTGGTGATTTTGATTGTGATACATGCGAAAGAGTAAATATTACTAATATTGTGCAAACTATTAACCAATATAAGTGGACAGTTACCCATGATATTTGTGAAACGTATAAAACTCACACTCTTGTAAACAATCAAGTTACTGTTTTTGCTGGTGAAGGTCAAACTATTTGTGCTGATTCAACAGATTTAAGCGCATCCAACCCCGCACCAGGTACTGGACAATGGAGCATCCCTATCGGAGAAGGTCATTTTGTTGATGACACCGATCCTAATACAAAAGTTTGGGGACTCAGAAGAGGAGACAACCATTTGGTTTGGACTGTTACAAATAATGGATGCCCATCAAGTGGTACAGTTATTATTACAAATAACGAGGCAACAAAAGCAGATGCTGGTAGAGACAATGATGCCGTTTGTGATACTAAATATACTCTTAGTGCAAATCCACCGTTATTTGGCACTGGAAAGTGGAAGTTAATTTCGGGTCAAGCTATATTCCCTCCCGGAGGCGAAGATCAACCAACAGTTACTGTTGAAAATCTGGGACAACAACCTAATAAATTCCAATGGACCATTACACACGTTGGCTGTACGTCAGTAGCTGAAGTAGTGATTCAGTCAGCGCTGTTACCCGTTTCAGCGGGACCCAAGCAAGAATTATGCCAAGTCTATACTATTTTAGAAGGTAATAACGCTTATCCTGGTGAGGGTGAATGGATTCACCCGGGTGTTCCAATTATCTCAGATGAAACTGACCCTACAGCAAGAATTGATGGTATTCAAAGAGGTATAAATACACTTACGTGGGTAATTACATACAAAGGTTGTTCAAATTCTGATGAAGTGGAAATTGTTAATGCTATGCCAAGCGTACCGTACCCAGGAAACGATGGTTGGACTTGCGATAACTTCTATGAACTTCAAGGAACAATGCCAACAATTGCTACAAGTCGCCGTTGGTCTGTTATTTCGGGACAAGGACTATTTGATGATGATACCAACCCGAAAACAACCGTTAGAGAACTTGGTAAAGGAGAAAACACCTTTAGATGGACATTAACAAATGAAATTGGTAATCACCAATGTAGCGATTCCCGAGACGTTACAATAACTAATAATGATCCAGGATTTCCCTTTGCAGGAACAGACTATGATGAATTTTGCGGAACAACATTTAAGTTAAGAGCGCAAAACCCAGAGTATGGTGAAGGAAAATGGAGTGTGATTCAAGGATGGGCTGAACTTTCTGATGTTTTCGACCCCGAAGCAACTATCATAAAAATGGGACCTGGTCCTAATACATTAAGTTGGACTATTTATTCTAATAACGAATGCCACCGTAGTGACGAAATAACTATCATAAATAACACGCCATCCGATCCGGATCCTGGTCCGACAATCAATACTTGTTTCAGTTATGTTACAATGGATGCAAAACATCCCGAGGTAGGAATAGGAACATGGTCAATTGCGTCAGGTGGTGGTAATTTTGAAGATCCAAATGATCCCAAAACAAGAGTTACCGACTTGATGCCTGGTAAAAATGAATTCTGGTGGACAATCAATAAAGGTTCTTGCAGTGCCTCTGAGATTTTGGTAGTATTTAGTAACAACCCAGCAATTGCAGTTGCAGGAGATCCGCAGGTTATTTGCAGAGATTATACAACCCTTAACGCCGATAGAACCGAAATGGGTAACGGTGAGTGGACTGTACTTCAAGGTCAAGGTACTTTTGTTGATAAAAATAATCCTAAATCAAGAGTTAATGATGTTGGTTTTGGAGAAAATATCTATAGATGGACTACCAGCTATGCCGAGTGTTCTGATTTTGATGACGTTAATATAAAGAGTAATTTAGCTTATGTATTTGCAGGTGAAAATCAAATTGTTTATATACCTGAAGCACAATTGAATGCCAACAATCCAGGTAGTTTGAATGCCGAATGGCAAATAGTTGGGCAAAGCAACGCTTGGTTCGATGATAAAAATTACTATAATACAACAGTTTACAATTTGTCTTCGGGCTTAAATACTTTCAAATGGGTAATTACCGTTGCAGATTGTGTTGTAGAAAGTTTTGTTACCATCGACTACCGCGAAGTACCTGAGGCAGGCTTTACCGCCGATTATTACGAAGGTTGTTATCCGTTAGAGGTTAGGTTTACAAATCACTCACAAGGCGGAACAGTATTCCATTGGGATTTTGGTGACGGAAATAGCTCCGGCGACAGAAACCCATACCATACTTTCGAACAACCCGGTCTCTTTACAGTTACACTTCGCGCACAAGGACCCGACGGTTATGATGGCATCTTTACAGAACAATTTGATATCTGGGATCATCCAATTGCAGACTTTGATGTACAAGCGAGTGTGATTTATATACCCGACCAAACAGCAATATTCTTCGACCGTTCTTATGACGCAATTACATGGTTATGGGACTTCGGAGACGATGCAGGAAGCTTTTCAATCGAGCAAAACCCAACATTCGAATATCAAGATGAAGGATACTATAATGTTACTTTGTATGTTTCAAATAGATTCGGATGTACCGACAGCACAATGAAAGTAGGTGCTATTGAAGCCATTTTGCAAGGATTTATTGAGTTCCCCAACGCATTTATGCCCCGACCCGCAGACTCAGGTGTCCAGCCTACAACGGAACATGCATTAGTATTTAAACCCGTATATAAAGACGTGGACAAAGAATCATACAAATTGCAAATATTCCACAGATGGGGACAACTTATCTACGAAGATACTGACATCGACAAAGGCTGGAACGGATATTATGAAGGACAACTTTCAGGTCAGGCTGTCTATGTTTACATCGCAACGGGTAGGTATATTAGCGGAAAAGAATTTAGAATAAGAGGTAGTGTGATGCTCGTTAGGTAAAAAAGTTTAAAAAAAAACAAAAAAAGTTTATAAAAAATAGAACAAAAAAGGTTTTTATAAGTATAAAGGGGAAAATGAAAAATAACAAGTTGAATGTTATTAATTAAAAGAGTAGTAAAGTGAAACGTATTAGAATCATATTATTTACGGTATTAACCATTGGGGCGAATATAAATGCGCAAGATGTATCATTTTCGCAGGTATATTCTGCCCCAATTTACCTCTCCCCTTCGTTCACAGGTTTTACAAGCGGCGGACGCGTAATTTTAAATTACAGAGACCAATGGCCCAGCATCCCTAATACTTTTAAAACTTTTGCATTTTCTTACGACCAATACGTTGACTTTCTTAGCAGCGGTTTTGGTATACTTTTTATGAGCGACGACCAAGGCGGTGGACAACTTGTGGTACAAAACGCTGGCATAAACTATGCTTACGAACTCGCCATTAATGCCGACTTATATGTTAGACCCGGATTGCAATTCAAATATGCAGGTTATAAAATCGACCCAAGCAAAATGACAGGACTAGAACCTGTTGAAGGCACAAGACACCCTTGGCTCGACCTATATACATCCGCTTTTAACGTAGAACAACACCACAAACTTGACGCATCGGCATCCCTGATGGTCTATAGCCAATATTTTTGGGCAGGTGTTACAGTCGACCACCTCGTGAAAAATAATATCGGTTTTACTGATATTGAAACAATTTTACCCATTAAAACCTCTGTTTTTGGGGGTGTTAAATGGAGATATATTGAAGCATCAAGAGGTCGCAACGAACAAAGCCTTACTCTTGCAGGTATGTTCCGTAGGCAAGAACGATTCCAACAATTAGACCTCGGATTATATTGGAACGTTCATCCCATCGAAGTAGGCTTGTGGTATAGAGGAATACCCGGTGTTAGCACCGGCGGGCTTAGCAATAATGACGCACTCATTTTTAGCCTCGGACTTTCTCTTAACCAAGTTCATATTGCTTATAGTTATGACCTTACTTTATCAAAACTTGCAGGATATAGCGGCGGTAGTAACGAATTTTCTGTTATTTACCGTTTCAGCAGACAAAATACATACTCACCCACCCGAGGATCAGTTCCATGCGGAGAACATTCCGCAGGTTTCGGCGAAGTTAGTAAATATAAGACCAAAACTAGAAAATTATTCTAACCTGCTAACGACTAATGACTAAAGCCTAACGACTAAAGCCTAACGACTAATGCCTAACGACTAATGCCTAACGACTAAATAAGTTAAAAATTTAATACATTATATAATGATTGATATGTCAATTTTTCTGGGAGCCGTAGGTCCCTGGCAAATAGCACTAATAATATTTGCAATAATTCTACTTTTCGGAGCCCGAAAAATCCCCGAATTAATGAAAGGCCTCGGCGAAGGAATGCGTGAATTTAAAAAGGCAAAAAAACAGATAGACGAGGATGAAAAATAATTTTTTTATAAATTTATTTTGAAAGTTCAGAAATAATATCTATTTTTGCGGCGCAATTTTAAACAAAAAGGAGCGATGGGTGAGTGGCTTAAACCAGCAGTTTGCTAAACTGTCGTACTTGAAAGGGTACCGGGGGTTCGAATCCCCCTCCCTCCGCAAAGAAATTAGTTAAATAGTGTGCGCCCGCACAATTTAAAAAAAAATTTTTTTAATTTTTTTTATTTTAACAATTACTTTCAGCGTAATTTTTGTAATTTTATAGTTTACTTTTCTATCCTGCATTATTCATAAGGGAAATATGTCGTTTCGTTTTACGACATCTGTATGGGCAACCCTTGCGGTTGCACGAATGATATGTAGAAAGACATTGTAGGGGCAACCCTTGCGGTTGCCTGAAAATAAATTACAACGAAGAGGATTGCGTAGAATAAAACGGGCGAGGGCAAGCCTCGCCCCTACAATTATATACGGGATGGTAATTGTGCGACCGCAAGGGTCGCACACACAACGATACCCAGATATACCGCGTATACAGCGAGACTATGAATAGCTTTTATTAATTATGAGTAATGAATAATGCAGGCTATAAATATTCTATAAAAATTATGGCAACATTCAAGGCTGAAATATCTCCGTACAGAAAAAAAGTCGGGAGCATAACGTTAGAATATGTGTCTATCACAACAATATCATATTTGTTTTTGGGGGATTCCGGGTCAAGCCCGCAATGACAGGTCGGGTTGTTGTGTTCTTTTTTTTATTAAGGTGGTTAGTGAGCCATGTCGAAACATTGTTCAGTAAAAAAATAAGGTATGAATAAGGTTACTATTTGAAAAAGTTAAATTTTAAACATAAAATATTATATTTGATTTTATTACTATCTTTGCGCCGTCAAACTTTAAAATATTTAGTATGGAACCCGCATTAGAACACACAATCGGCGCAATGATGCCGCCTTTTTTACCTACATATTCTCCCACGAAGTTGAATGTTTCGCATGATTCCTTTTTGCATTCATTGGCAGATGAAATAGAGGCAAAAGGGATGGAGAGACCCTGTATCAGTCGTGACGAAATATTAGCGGCAATAGACGAAGACCGAGACACAACTTTTCTAATAAAAACAAGCGATTTAGAAAATATGGTGCTTACGTTCTTAACCGAGGAGGGCATAAAAAATCTTGCGTCAAGCCTCGATGACGTTATGAACATAATCAAATCGGATAGTTCCTGTTTTGCGCATGAATATCTTTTGGTTAATACTGAAACATACGAGGATGCGTTGTTTGGTGCTATGATGGAAGACAGACATAACGATGAGGATAACGAAAGCGTTAGTATTGACGAAGTTTTAGCTTTTTTACGAGAAAGATGATCATAGCTGACCCACAAAAAGCGTTTTTTCGCGATATCAAAAAAATAAGAACTCCCGTTCTTAAAGAAGCAGTTGAGAGAATTATTGAAACAGTAGCAAAAGTCCCATCTAAAAAAGATATTCCCGAACTTAAAAAACTCAAAAGTTATAAAATTCACTACCGTATCAAAGTTGGTACATATCGCATTGGAGTTACAATTGTAGGCGATGTTGTTACATTCTGCAGGTTTTTGCCACGCAAAGACTTTTACAAATATTTTCCCTGATAATTTTTCCTTACAATAAGGGCATCGAGCACAGCTTGTGCTGTCTGAAACATCTATTACTAATAGCACATGCCTATTAATGTAACGTACATATTGGGAGATGCCCCGAATTGCGCTTATAGGGCGACCGCAAGGGTACGCCCCTACACGGGGTTATCTACGTGGCACTCGTACCGAGTGCTGCTGTGTGGGATGCACGGAGGGCTGCTAATCTGAAAATAAGGATCAAAGATTTTTTGAAAAAATATCAAAAAAAGTTGTTAAATTTTTTGATATATTGCAAAATTGCAATATCTTTGCAAACTCAAAAAAAGATAACAGAAAATGAAAGTCTCTGAATTAAAAAGAATTATAAATAAATTGGATTGGTATTTTGTAAGGCACGGAGCAAAACATGACCTTTACGGACATAATGATTATCCAGGGGTATTGATTGCCGTTCCGAGACACGACTCGAAAGAAGTTCCACCAAAAACTGTTGATAATATCTTAAAAATGGCGAAAGGAATAAGACAATACAATAGATTTGTTTAATTAATAATAACAAAAATGAAAGTAGAAGCAATTATTGAAAAGGCATCTGACGGCGGATACGGAATTTACATCCCCCAAATACCAGGCATCGGTGTGATTGGGGATTCAGAAGAAGAAGCAAAAATTAACCTACTTGAAGTAATTAATGATATTGTAGACCAATGTAAGAAAGACGGAGTAAATGATTATGTGAACGGTGGAAAACTTGAAATTTCTTACCGATACGACCCATCTGCATTTTTCAAAACTTTTGATATATTTAACGTATCTTCGTTAGCGAAAGCAATAGGAATAGACAGTAGTTTAATGAGACAATACAAAACAGGAAAAACATACATATCTGAATCAAGAAAAAAACAGATTGAGGTTGGTATACATCAAATTGCACGCGAACTACTGCACGTCAGGTTCTGATTATTCACAAAACAAAACTGTTGTTTAGATAGTTAAAAAAAGTTAGTAATGTATTGTCAAAATTACTTCAGATGATGGCGTCACAAAAAGTCGTAAAAATGGCTTAAAATGCTGATTTTATGTTATTTGGGTGTCGTATTGGGAGATGCCCCGAATTGCACTTACGCTTATTCGGGGTACTAATCACTACTCATTCACTCCCTATCAAAAGAATCCTCAATAATTTCAGTAAATATTTCTTTGATATTCAAACCTTTGGCGGCAATTTGTTGTGGAATTATACTTCTGATAGTCATTCCGGGGTTACTATTAACTTCGAGGAAAAAAATTATGTCGTTCATAACAATGTAATCAATCCTTATAAAACCTTTGCAATCGAGCAAATCATAAATTTTTGATGATGTCTCTTCAATTTCTAATGCAATTTTGGCATCAATGGGTGCGGGAGTTATTTCTTGCGATTTGCCGAGTGTATATTTTGCCTCGAAATCGAAAAATTCATTTTCGCTGATAATCATTGTAAGAGGTAAAACTACTGATTTTTCGGCAGTTTTATAAAGACCGCATGTTATTTCCATACCTTCGAGAAATTCCTCTACTATAACTTCATCGCTCTCTTGAAATGCTTTTGATATAGCGGGTTCTAGTTCTTCTATTCTAATAACTTTAGAAATACCAAAACTTGAGCCGCCCGTATTTGGTTTTACAAAACAAGGCAATCCTATTGATTGGATTATTTCAGAAAATTCGTATTTTATTTTTTTTCGGAGTACAACAGATTTTGCAGAATTTACGCCATATTTATTTAAAAATATTTTACATGCTTTTTTGTTGTATGTAAGTGCTGCGGTAAACAGGTCGCTTGAGGTGTGTGGTATAGCAAGCATTTTCAAATATCCTTGTAACAGACCGTCCTCACCGGGACTCCCGTGAATAGTGTTATAAACACAATCGGGAACAATTTTTTGCCCTAAAATTTCAAAAGAGAAATCTTCTTTGGATATAACGTACTCTTTATCATCAAAGATAGCACACCACTTCTTTTTGTCTATCCGAACAGGATAAACATCAAATTTTTCTTTGTCGATAAAAGAGCAAACTCCTTCACCGCTACACCTACTTATTTCTTTTTCTGAGGAATATCCCCCATAAACTACTGCTATTTTCTTTTTCATCAGATATATTTTTTGTATGTTATTAATTTATATTAAGATTTTTTAATTTAAACAATTCAGGGTTTTTTTCGATAAATTCTTTTGCGGCACGATAACCCATGTCGTGAATTTTTTGCGAATATTGGAAATCAGTAAAATAAACTTCACCTATTCCAACTATCTCGATATGAAAATCGCACATTTCTTTTCTTCTTATTTCATTTTCATTGAGCATTAATTCAATAACTCTTGTAGTATGTTTACGTAGTTTTAATTTTTCATTTTTAAACTCAATTGGATTAACACTTACTCCAACAACTATATTACAACTATCGCGAACAGGTTCCACGGGTAGATTGTTAACAATTCCACCATCAATATAACCCACTTCATTTATTATTTGTTGTTTGTATAAAAATGGAATTGAAACGGATGCGCAAATTGCGGGTAAAAAATTGCCATTGTCAATTATCTCAAATTGTCCACTTTGAACGTTTGTAACACATACAAATAATGGTATTTTCAATTGTTCAAAAGTTTTTTCTGAAATATGGGTTGTTATTATTTGCTCAATGTAAGCGATACCTCTTTTCCGAAAATGAATAGTACCTACTGATAGTAAACGCCTTTTATTTATTTTTGTTGCTATTGACAACATTTCATCAGGGGTTTTTCCGGCTGCATAAAATAAACCTACTACTGCTCCAATACTGGAACCAGAAATATAATTTATTTCGATTCCAGCTTCTTCAAATGCCTTTAAAACCCCAATATGAGCAATCCCTCTTGCTGCTCCTCCACTCAATGTAATACCCACGTTACACGGTTTTACTTGTTTTTCTATTTGAGCATTACAAAATAAAATATTGAATATCAAAAAGGTAATTGACAAAAATAAGCAAAGTGTAAATTTTTTTGTTTTATTTAGTTTCATTGGTTTGTTAATTTAAATGATTCACGATACACATCTTTATACATTTAAGTAGAAAATGTATATATGATACGTATTATATACGGATATGGTGCATATTTTATCCGTATTTGGTTCGTATTATATCTGTATTTTTCATCTCGTAATTAATTTTTTTCTATGTTTTTTCTATTTTTATCTTCACGAAATTCTATATTTCACACATAAGATGTTAATTATCAATTCATAATTATCTATTCTCAATATATTTTCTCCATTTATCAATTACTTGCGACATATCATCGGGGAGTGAAGAATCAAATTCAATAAATTTGCCTGTTGTTGGATGTATAAAACCGAGAGATTTGGCGTGAAGTGCTTGTCTCGGCAATATTTTAAAACAATTTTCAACAAATTGTTTGTATTTAGAAAATGTAGTTCCTTTTAAGATTATATTTCCGTTGTAACGTTCGTCGTTGAATAATGGGTGTCCGATATGTTTAAAATGAACTCTAATTTGATGAGTTCTGCCTGTTTCTAAGCGACATTCGACAAGTGTAACATATCCAAAACGTTCTAATGTAGTATAATGAGTAATTGCTGGTTTTCCTAACTCGCCGTCGGTAAAAACTGTTCGCATCATTCGGTCTTGTAGGCTACGCCCGATATTGCCTGTGATTGTGCCCGAATCTTTATCTAAATTACCCCAAACTAATGCTTGATATGTTCGTTTGGTTGTTTTATCGAAAAACTGCATGGCAAGGTTTACTTTTGCGGCTTCCGTTTTGGCAACGACAATCAAACCGGTTGTATCTTTATCGATTCTGTGAACTAATCCTGGACGGGGGTCATCGGAGTTAAACCACGGCTCACCTTTGAAATACCAAGCAAGCGCATTTACTAATGTTCCCGTATAATTTCCATGTCCGGGATGAACAACCATACCTGCTTTTTTGTTAATAACAATTAAATCAGAGTCTTCGTAAACAATATCTAAGGGAATATTTTCAGGTATAATTGTTATTTCTCGCCGAGGATATGGTAGAACAACCGATATAGAATCTTTGGGTTTTACGCGGTAACTAGATTTAACGGGTATTCCGTTGACTATAATACAACCCGATTCGGCGGCATCCTGTATTTTTACGCGAGATATTTTTTCGAGCCTGTTAAACAAAAATTTATCTATTCGCAACAAAGTTTGACCTGCGTCAACTGTAAACCTGAAATGTTCATACATCTCGCCTTGGTCTTCAGCATCGTCAATAAGGTCGTCATGTTTTGCAAACAGATCGTCTTTAATGTTAAAAAAGCTCATTTTCAAATGAGGTATCAGGTTCGATAATTTCATCGTTTTCCTGTGAAAGGGAGTCTCGAGGCATGTCAATGGATGCCATTTTGCTTCCGATAATGAGGTCTATTGTACTACCCTTCGGGACGGCAGCGCCCGGATCAACAGGTTTCCCCTTGTATAGTTGTCCGAGCACTGCATCCGTATCCTCCGAAGGAATATAAAATAATTCCCCTATTTTGAGACCGTAGGAATCTAATATGATGCGAACATCACGCATCCCGTAGTACATCAAATTGGGTACAATTATTTGTTCTTCTGTCCAAGAATTGAGCGTAAAAAATATTTTTCTACTCTTTTTTACGTACTCGCCTCCCTTAGGTACTTGTTCGACAACCGTTCCTTTGGGAAAGTCATCGGAATAAATCGAATCAATTATCACATATCGCAAGTTATTATTTCTGATGATAGTTTTGAACTGTGCTTCTGTTAGTCCCGTAAAGTCGGGTAATAAATAACTTTTACCGTGAAGGGTATAAATTCTTATTGAAAAAAACAGAATTATCAGAAACATAAAGAACGACAATATGATTATTCCAAGATGAATCCAAAAGAACTTTTGCCTGAACATTCTTAATACCTCCTATCTAACATTGGTTTATCTCTTTTACCAGGACCTCTTTTACCAAATAGCAAGTTTACGCCCGTATAAAAATAGGCATCACGTATGCTGGTCGGAAAAAAGTCTAAAACTACTTCGTCTCCGTCATACACTTTTGAATAGCGTAATGGAATACAATCCGCTAAGAAAAAGAACTGAAGCGGACCTAACTCAAGTGAAAGTCCAATTCCCGCGTCTGTTCCGCTTTTTAGGTGCTGATTTAAACTCAAGTTAAGCGACACAAATTCGTACAATAGCATATTACCTGACAAGCTGAAACTTTGTCGGACATTATTTTTAACAAACGTTGTGCGTGATAAAAGCCCAACTGATATTGCATCTGTAAAATGATATTGACCACCAACATATAGATATGGAACAAGAGAGGTCGTAACATTTTTATTTTCGACTTTTGTGTTAGTAATGACTTTCAATGAATCGCCAATTTCATCAAAAAATGCTTTAAAATCATCATTTGGGTCATCATATTTTAGACCGTCGAAATCAATTTTGCCATCATAAGTATTAACAACAGCATTTCTCCATGTAATAAAACCGAGATTGTTAATAGCCGCAGACAATGTAATGTCATCATTTAATTTATACACGACACCAATATCACCTGCAAGACCGGGATTACCAAACAAAGACTTAAGTATCTTTGAGCCATCCAAGTTATCTTGTAATTTACCGAAATCTGTAACTCCATCCTCTTGATATTCATCGGGGTCATTTAGACCGACTGATTCAAAAGAAGAAATTGCTTCTCCAACAACGTCAAAATGCCATAAATCTCTATCAAAAGTTGCGTCAAATTTCTTAAATTGGTACATCATAAATGCTTGTCCAAAAAGAATACGAGCGTTAGCGCCAACCGTAAGCTCATCGGTAATTTTATGGCTATATCCGAACAAAAATTGTATATATCCTGTCATTTTTGCTCTAAAAGGAGATAAATCCAATTCTGAACCATGCGGAAGCCCTCGGTCAACAATTTTAAATAAATCTTTAGGTAATCCTAATTGCATTTCACCGGCAAAAGACATTATAGACCAATTAAAATAACCGTCATTAATCCTTTTTCCTCCTGACGCAAATGGAAAATGAACTTCCATCCCCAAAGAGGTCAAATGTGAATTTCCCATCCGTTTGTAAATCTTTTTAAAATCAAACTCTTGCTCAATAGGTAAGTGCCAATTGTTGCCGTGTTTCTGATAAACATCTCGTAACGATAAATCGTTGTGAAAATTAAAGTTAACTCCGACAATATTTATGTAACCGTTCGCACGGGGCTGCATTGCAGGATTGAGATATGTTAACTGTGGAATAGTCTCCATATAATAGAGCGACATTGGAAACTGACCAAGTACGTTTATTGTGATTAAACTTGTAATCAACAAACTAAATATATATTTTTTTGAAATTTTCATTGTAAAAATTTTTAAAATTAAACAATTATTTTAATTATAGTTGCGGACCCAATTTGGCATCAAATGAAACATGGATATTCATACCCGACTTAGCATAAACTTTTATCAAACGTTCGTTTTGATGTTGGTATGTAGATGATTTAGTGTTGAATACCATCTTTTTCACATTCTTTCCTTTCATCTCCAAAAAGTGATCTCGAGTTATATGTGCTGTATACTCCACAAATTTAGCATTTTCGTCGTCTTTTATATAATCACCTTCATTGGGAATACCTGTTGGACTAAAAATACCTCCTTTTATGATGTATATTGAATCTCCTTTATCAGTATATAATCTTTTATCATTATCATCAAGCACATAAATATCAATTTTTACATCAAAAGGGAGTCTGTTTCTGACATTGCAAATTAAATCAAAATATTCTAAATGTTCTGACCATTCGTCCCATTCTGACATATCAAAATCGATGGTGTCCTTTCTTTCATAAAGTGCTGCACGAAACCAAAGCGGAAAATCTAATGAAAGGTTAACTTCGAGGTCGCGCTCTTTTCCTATATAGTTATCATTGTTACTATAATTGTGATTTGACTTTGTAGTCATATCAAAACGCATCTTATTAGGAAAAAGGTTGCCTATATCGCCAATATTTGAATTATCATCATCAATAATTAATTCGCTTTTTTCGGGTTTTGGAGAAACACCGTGCTCTACGTAGCCACTTGCTTTTGCAATATTGATATAGATATCATCACCGTATTTTGTTAACGCTTTGTCTAAATCTTTATCGTCTTTGTAGAACTTAATATTGTCGAATGATGTTAAAAATGGAACACCAATCTGATTTTCCACTTCTGTTGTCAAAATTATGTTCCCAAAATGAAATTGATTTAGTATCTGTAAATCTTCAAAAAGTCCGAACTTAAAATCACGATCCTTTTTTAAATCCTCAACTTCGCCAAAATATCCATAAGCTTCGTCAATTTCCAAATTTCTCAAAGTAAAAATAAAATTTACATTAGTGTTGAGATTACCGGCAGAACTTTTAATATTTATCAGATTATAAGACCTTTGAGTATCACCGGGTAGAATAGCATCCGAAAAAGTTATTTCTCCGTTCTTAATATCCAATTTTTGTGAATAAGTTCCTTGTGATAAGTTAAATCTTGGGAATTGAATCTTGGCTTTGGTTCCATCGATTTTCGTTTCGGTCATTTCGGGTATCTCAAAGTCGATGTACCCTGTTGATCCACTCGGAACTTCCATTCTAATTTCAATTTCTCCTTTTGAATATGTCATCCATTTAAACCGTGCATCTGCGTTTTTAGCTAAACCAATTGGTATTTGGAGTTCGCCACTAAAAGGTGATGACGGTATTGTTAATGGAAAAATCTGATTAGAAATGTTTTGCAGTTCTATCAATTTGTCCCAGTTAAAAGTTTCTTTATGCATAAACTTAATATGAACAAGGTCGTCCCTATCAGCATAAACAGTGTCGTTGTCGTTGTCAACTAATGCATCTAACCATTTCAACATTTCGATATCTATTTTGGCAAGCGGACCCGCAAATTCTAAATGTCTAATATGTTTTCCTTCGGGGTCAAATTTTACGTCTAAGTCTTCTTCTTTGCACGAATTTAATAAAAAAGGTACTATAAGAAGGATTGAAGCTAATATTTTCAATTTATAGTTCATTATTTCTAATTATTATTATGTTATTATTAAATTAATCAATTATTTTCATTTCAACCCTCCTGTTCGCTGCTCTACCTTCAACAGTCGTATTAGGAGCAATTGGTATGTCAGGACCGTATCCTTCATATTCCATTCTGTCGGCAGTAATTCCTTGTGATAAGAAATAGTTCATAACAGACATTGCGCGTGCTTTGGAAAGTTTTTTATTAGTAGCAATCGAGCCTGTATTGTCGGTGTGTCCAGATAATTCTACTCTAACCCTAGGATTTTCTTTTAATAACGCAACCATCTTGTTAAGTTCTGTATAAGATTCTGGTTTTAAATTAGCACTTCCTGTGTGGAAAAGGATATTTTCCATCACGATTGCTGCACCAATTTTCATCCTTTTAAGTTCGAAATTGCGAGTAAGGTCGGTAGTATCTTCAAAGAATATAATTTCGTTTGCAAAGAAATAATTTTCTGCAGAAATTTCTATATTGAATGGACCTGCACTAAGCAAAACAAGTTCGTAAAGTCCGGTTGCTTCGTCGGATCTTGCTGAAGAAACGATTTTGTCATCTTCGCCACGGATATATGCGTTAAGCGTACCTTTAACAGGGGCTCCTGTTCCTTCTTCTGATATTTTTCCTGACAAAATGTATTCAATTAAGCTTCTTTGCAATGAAACGTTCTTTTCAAGTTCTGATCCGGGGAAATCATCTAATGCCATCATCTCTTCACGTGAGTGGTAATTACGTGCGGATGCTCTGAAATCCATGTTCACTTTATCCGGTACGGTTAGTGAATAATATCCGGTTGAAACATCAGAAACTGTTCTATAGAATGGAGATTCTTCTCCTTCGGGTTTCATAACAATTTCTGCTTGAAGTGCTTTACCTGTTTTTGTATCAGAAACATATCCTTTCAATGTAAATGGACGTGCAAGTCGTTCTAATTCAAAATCTCGTTCTACTTTTTCGTGCCTGACTTGCGGACATGCAAAAGGTTCGATTAAAGTTCGGTATCCCGGCGATTCTACTTGAACGTATAAATTTCCACCATCTTCCATGGACAAAGTGTAAATTTCTTCTTCTAAATCGTAGGTTGAAGTTCCAACGGGCATATCGGTATCAACATCAAACAAAGTAACAGTACCTTCGAGGTTTTCTTGTGACGCAATATCTCTAATTTTACCAAATAGAATAAAAGGAATTCTGAGGTCTTTTTTAGCGATATACAGGTCAAGTCCGCCGAAGCTGCCTTGTCTTTTAGATGAAAAATAAGCAATATTAGGGTCTGAGGACACTCTGTAGAATATATCATCGTTAGGACTATTAATAGGATATCCCAAATTTACAGGTTTACCCCATTGTCCATAAGGGTCTTTTTCTACTACAAAAACATCAAAACCGCCCATACCGGGATGCCCATTTGATGAAAACCAAAGTGTGTTTCCGTCTCCCGTAACAAATACTCCTTCTTCGTCGAGAGGTGTATTAATCTGGTCACCCAAATTTACGGGTTTATAATAGGCGTTCTTTTTGTCTTGTTTCTTTTGAGCGTACCAGATATCTTTTCCACCTTGTGCGCCTCCTCTTTTTCTATCGGATACGTAGTAAAAGTCTCCTTCGTCTGTAAAAGTGATGCTCGTTTCTTGAGCGCCGCCTTTGTTAAACTTCTTTTTAAGCCTGTACTTAGTGTCAACTTTTCCCGTACTCCTAAAGCTTACGCCATAAATATCTCCTGCGCCTTTTTGACCGTTGTAATAAAAAAGGAGTCCTTCCTTATTATCAACACCCGATAAGGCTGTATGATACCTTTTTGAATTGATTTGTGCAGGAAATCCTTCACCAAACTTCAAGTTATCATTGATAACGGAGTAGAATACCCTCTCTTTAAACTTATCTTGGTTTGTAGGCTTCGAAATATCATATTTCGGACGCCGAGAGGTGAAATAGAGGTGCGGATTATTATTAAAATAATATTCCACAGGACTATAATCATCATAATAGCTATTTACGTTCGGTCCCATATTGATAATAAATACGGGGACTGAATCGCGATAAGCTTTTTCAGAAAAGTCACAAACTTCCTTCCATTGGTCGATTGTTCCTTTCATCTTCTTTTGCTGTCGCGGTTTAAGCGACTGATAGTACATAATGAACTCTTCTTTTGCTTCGTCGTACTTATGGTTGAAAAGATATGCCCTTCCTAACTGAAAGCGGTAATCTTTCGCCACGTCTACGTTAGCATTTAAAAAATAGTTCATCGCATCTTCGGGTCTTGAGCCATTTAAACAACTGACGCCGATTTTGTAGTTCAACGGCGAATGGCTATCCCAATAAGAATAAAGTTTCAGATACTGCGACAAAGAGGCATCATACAAGCGATTCTTGTAATAATGTTCGCCATCTTTGAGACATTCCTGAACTTCTTTCGTTTTTCCTGTCCGTGAAAATAAAACTTTTTTGTCTATCTTCGGATTCTCTTGCGAATATACCGAAAACAGCACCATTAGACAGGTAATCAAAGTAAAAATTTTAAATTTCATGATCGATTGTTTTTTAGTAAAAATCAAAAAATTATTAAAAAAATGTTTAAAAATATGTTTAAAAAAAAATGCAATATTAAAGCTTTTTTTTCTTTTTTGAATAAAAAATCCAAAAAAAAGTTAAAAAAAAGTTAAAAAAAATTTTTTTTAGTTATTATTTTTAAAATAGATTAACGACAAAATCATACCTAAAACATTAATTTATTAATATTTCACCACACAATTTCAGACTTCTGACAAATAAAAATTTTTTGAAAAAAAATTTTTTTACATTAATTTTTTTTGAATGCTGAATTATTTTGATTTTGCTGTCAAAAATATAGCCTGCATTATTCATAAAGGAAATATGTGGTTTCGTTTTACGATATCTGAAAGGGCAACCCTTACGGTTGCACGAATGATATGGAGATAGAGATTGTAGGGGCAACCCTTGCGGTTGCCTAAAATAAAATACAACGAAGAGGATTGTGTAGAATAAAACGGGCGAGGGCAAGCCTCGCCCCTACAATTTTATACGGGATGGTAATTGTGCGACCGCAAGGGTCGCACTCACAACGATACCCAGATATATGTGATATTTAGCGAGAGTATGAATAGTTTTTATGAATAATACAAGTTAAAAAACCAAAAATTTGAATCTCTTTTTTTCGTTTTCAAAATATAGCCTTCCGTCATCAAATTTTTGTGTTTTGTGTAAAAAAAGGGAAAAAACTTCACATTAAATGTTAAAAAATGTAAAGATATGCAAAAAAATGTATATTTTTGCACCGCAGAAGTTATTAGTAATATAATGTAAAAAAGAGTTAGCAAAACTTTTCATCACACTGCTACTCTTACCGTCAGTAATAAAGCTGGCGGTTTTTTTTATCACCAAAAAATTAGTGGTTAGTGATTAGTGGTTAGTGGTTAGCGGCTAGCGGCTAGCGGTTAGTGGTTAGTGGTTAGTGGTTAGTGATTAGTGGTTAGAGGTTAGTGGTTAGCGGTTAGTGGTTAGTGGTTAGTGGTTAGTGATTAGTGGTTAGTGGTTAGTGGTTAGTGGTTAGCGGTTAGTGGTTAGTGATTAGCGGTTAGTGGTTAGAGGTTAGTGGTTAGTGGTTAGCGGTTAGCGGTTAGTGGTTAGTGGTTAATGACTCACTACTCATAACTCACTACTGACTACTGACTACCGACTACTGACTACCGACTACCGACTACTGACTACTCATTACTAACTACTCATTACTCATTACTCACTACTCACTACTCACTATTCATTTACTCTCTCAATTCTTTACCTGTTTTTTGTATAAAAAGTTCTTCTAATGATTTTGTATTATTTTGAACAATCAATTCTTTTGGTTTTCCTTTGAGGATAATTTTTCCATCGTTAATAAGTGCAATAGAAGTGCAAAAATTTTCTGCTTCGTTCATATAATGCGAGGTATAGATAATTGTTGTACCTGCATTATTTATTTGCGTAAGGTTTTCTAAAATCATACATCGCGAAATAACGTCAATACCGACTGTTGGTTCGTCTAAAAAAAGCAATTTTGGTTGATGCAATAATCCAACAATAATATTCAGCCTTCGTTTCATACCGCCGGAATATTTAGAAACATAACGGTTTTTAAATTTATCTAATCCAAAAAGTGACAGTAGTTCGTTGATGTGGGTTTCATATTCTTTCTTTTTTAATCCGTAGATACCGCTAAAAATTTTCAAATTTTCATACGCTGTCAATGTTTGATATAGTGCAATTTCTTGCGGAACGACCCCAATTAAATGTTTTATTTTTTCCATATCATTATTGACCGATAAGTTACAAATTTTTACATCGCCACTACTGCTGTGTCGTAATCCACATAAAATACTGATAATGGTTGTTTTACCCGCGCCGTTTGGTCCTAAAAGACCAAAAATCTCACCTTTTTCAATATTAAGTGAAAGATTATTTACTGCAGGAACATTGTTCTTTTCGTAAATTTTGAACAAATTCTTAATTTCTATAATTGGAACATTCATTTACTTAACAACCTTTTTGAGATCTATAAAAAAGTTTTTTTCTAATTCGGCAATATTATACAAAATATCGGCAATTTGGTTATAGGAATAATTTTCACCTTTTCTTTGTTTGAAAATCCGTGCTGCTTTGTATGCAAAGTCTCGCCAGAGGTCTCCAATTTGAGTCATTTTAATTGAAAAATCGTTTAGTTCGGGTATTCTTAAAATTTTCTCTGCTTCTTGTAAAAATGCGGCATACATATATCTAAATCCTGCACCTCCCGTACCTATTTCTTCTAACATACGAACAATATTTGCCAAATTAAGAGCGGCTTTACGTTTGCCCATTTTGTGTTCCCACGTTCTGATAACTTTTGACAAATAAAATATTCCGTTCACGCCAACCCATTTTATCAGTTTAGGTTGCGATGTCATTAATCGACAATTTCGTTTGATTGCATATCGGATTATTGGTTCTAAATCGGGTAATTGTTTAGGTACAGATTTTATCCAATACATTTGCCCTAGCAAAGGGTATGGTCCTCCTTTAGCAAAACGTACTTTTATTAAATCATTTCGTGAAATTGATACTTTTTCGATGGTAATGGGGTCACTGACGAGGTAGTTATCTTGTGCATCTTTGCCAATGATGCAAATATTATGACCGTTAAAATGAAAACGATACTCAAAAGGAGCGTAGGGCAAATAATACATTCCGACTACACAACAGACAGGGATGCCCGTCAATAGTGTTTCGTCCAATTTTTTCATTGCCCGTTCTTTGTTGCGAAAACGTTTCACTTTAATTTTGAAACCCAACAATTTAGCGACTCGCGAAAACAATACGCCGGGGAAAGTGCGAAACGAAGTAACAGCCATACCTGTCATTTTCAAAAATGGGATATGTGTAAAAAATAGTCCACTTGCTAATCCGAATACCATAGCCTCAGATATTTCGAATCCGTAGAACTTCAATAAGTTCACTATCACACCATTCTCGCAATGGGCGGCTGGTTTATGTTCAAATTCTAATTCAAATTCCATTTTTATACTGTTTTTAACTCTTCTACTGAAATACGCAAAATTTCTGCATATTTACGCAAAATATCATCATCTAACTTATTAAAATTTTCAGGTTTCAAAAGTTGTTTTATTTTCCTTTTGGAATGCCCTGAATATTTTGCAAATAAACTGATATTCATCAGGTTCTTTTCTAAATGAAATGCAAATGGGCTCAGTTCACCAGATAGAACTTTTTGTCGTATTTCGTCACAATTATTGTTTATGTTTTCCCATGTAATGTCGAGTGCGTCGTTTTTGACTTCCCAACCGTCGCTAATAACGGTGGTATAATTTCCCGAATCATCAACCGCATAAGCGACATCACGGACTAAATTATTTTTAAAAAACTTTAAATCTTGAGGAACTTCTTTAATTTTCATTTTTAAGTTTTTTTCGTTCTCCAATGTTAACTTTAGTCGGTATGCTTTCTGTTTCCATTCCTATAATAATAAATAAAAAAACGCCGCAAAGATAATACTTTTTTACAAAAAATAAATAAATCTTTATTTAAACCCTTAAATCCGCTATAAAAAATTAAGTTTTCAAAAACGTTTTTTTGAGACAAAAAATGACATTATAAAAAAAATGAAAATTTTCCTGAAACAAGAATTTTTATTTTTTACCAAAAATATTATGAAAAAAAATTTTTGTATTAAAAAAAGCATTATCTTTGCCTCGAATTTTAGAATATTTTTTTCATAGACAAAGCCCTTTATATGCATTGTATTCAGGGCTTTTTTAACTTTTTTTTCTGAATAAAAGTGAACTTTAAAAGAATAATATTTATTATCATCCTGTTTTGGACGATTATTTTTGTCGCTTTTGGACAAGAAAAAAGATATACAATAAACGGAACAGTAACCGATAGCCGTGACGGAGAAGATATTATCGGTGCAAATATTTACGTACCTCGCCTCAAAACAGGAGCAGCGACCAATTCTTACGGATATTTTTCATTATCATTACCCGAAGGAAGTTATGAAATTGAAATTAAATATTTAGGGTATGAAACTCAAAGAGTTACGGTAAATCTTACAGAAAACAAAAAAATTGATATCAAACTTCAAACATCAGCCACACAGTTAGGCGAAGTCGTAGTCACGGGAGAACAAAAAAATCACAATATTGTGAATCCCGAAATGAGTGTTCAAAAATTGACATCAAAAACCATTAAGGCAATACCCGCAATGATGGGTGAAGTAGATATTATAAAGGCAATTCAGTTATTACCCGGGGTTCAGTCAGTTTCGGAAGGCACGTCGAGTTTTAGCGTAAGAGGCGGCGGACACGACCAAAATCTTATTCTGTTTGACGAAGCAACGGTTTACAATGCCTCGCATTTGATGGGTTTCTTTTCTGTTTTCAACAACGATATAGTAAAGGATGTAAAGTTATACAAAGGCGATATACCCGCAATCTACGGCGGACGGCTGTCCTCTTTGATGGAAATACATACCAAAGATGGCAATAATCAAAAATTTGCGGGCTGCGGTGGCATCGGAACTATATCAAGCCGTCTTACATTAGAAGGTCCCATTGTACCCGACAAAGCATCTTTTATTGTCGCGGGAAGACGTTCATACGCCGATATTTTCCTACCTTTTGCGCAAGACGAATCTCTTCACGAAACAAAACTCTATTTCTATGACTTAAACCTAAAATTAAACTATAGGATTAACTCTAAAAACAGAATTTTCCTTTCCGGATATTTAGGATATGATTTATTTGCCAATAACGTAGCCGAAATGGGCTTCGGAAATAAAACACTTTCGGCGAGATGGAACAGAGTAATTACGCCACGTATCTTTTCAAACATCACTATTATTGGTAGTCAGTACGATTATCTCCTCGGAGTTTATCTCAACGACCACGTTGCACAAAATTGGAAATCGAAAATCGTTGACTACGGTGCGAAAGCCGATTTTTCTTTCATTATTAATCCGCAAAATAGCATACATTTTGGATATAATTACACTTACCATATATATAATCCCGGAAAAGGCGGTGGAGTAGGGGAGAGCACTATAATTAAGAAGTTTGAACTGCCTCAAAAATATGCAAGCGACCACGCCATTTATATTTCAAACCAATCTACTCTGTTTGAAAAACTTATCGTACGTTACGGGTTGCGGTTTTCGGCATTTCAGAACATTGGAAACGATAAAAAAGAATATATTCTTGATAATTATGAAATTGTAGACTCGGCAACTTATAAAAAAGGAAAAATTTATTATTCACAATGGAGGCTTGAACCAAGATTAAGTTTCAATTATATTTTTGATGACGAAAATTCGGTTAAAGTAAGTTATTCACGGACAGCGCAATATATTCAATTAGCATCAAATTCTGCGGCAGGCTCTCCTTTTGATATGTGGTTTCAGGTTTCACAAAATATTAAACCACAAATGAACGACCAAATTGCATTAGGTTATTTCAGAAATTTTGCAGACAATACCTTTGAATCCTCTATTGAATTATATTACAAAGATATGAAACATGTTGTTGATTTTAAAGATAGGGCAAGTATAATGGCTAATAGTCACATTGATACAGAGTTACGATTTGGAAAAGGATATGCCTACGGAGTAGAACTTTTGTTGCGAAAAAATATTGGAGATATAACGGGCTGGATTAGTTATACTTACTCCCGCAGTTTCCGTACAATTGACCAAATAAACTTTGGAAATAGTTATCGCTCCCCGTATGATCGTCCAAATAATATTTCTGTGGTGTTAAACTATGAAATGTTTCCAAAGTTAACTGTTTCTGCTACATGGGTTTATGCTACGGGAATTCCCGTTACATATCCTACAGGGCGTTTTGAAGTTGAAGGAGTATACGTCCCAATTTATTCAAAACGAAACGAATATAGATATCCCGATTATCATCGTTTAGACGTTGCGGCAACTTGGAAACTCTCAAAACCCGAAAAAAAATTCTCACACGAACTTAATTTTTCGCTTTATAATGCTTATGGCAGAAAAAATCCGTGGACAATTTTCTTTCAACAAGAAGAAGATAATCCCGATATTACTTATTCTGAAATGTTATACCTATTCTATTTTGTTCCTGCAATTACTTGGAATTTTTCTTTTTAAACTATTTTATTGATAAAAAATGTTTTTATACAACGACATATTTATAGATCTGTTTTGTAGGCAGATGAATCATCACGGCGAGATGGTTTGCGGAGATGTATTTATTTCTCGTCGAGTAAAAGAAGAAGGTCGAACCATCGCTATCCTTTCTGATGGAATGGGTTCGGGAATTAAGGCAAATGTATTAGCCTCTTTGACTTCTTCAATGGCACTAAATTTTACCTTAGACCATAAAGAAGCAATAAAAACTTCGGAAATAATTATGAATACGCTGCCAATTTGTTCTGAACGGCAAACAAGCTATTCAACCTTTACGATTATTGACATCGAAAACGATGGCGAAACGACCATTGTAGAATTTGACAATCCGACTTGTTTTATTATGCGTGGAAAAGATTATTTTAATCCGGGATGGGAAAAAATCAAAATCGAAGAAGGAAAATATGAGGGAAAAAAGATACGAACATGCAAGTTTAAGGCACAAAAAGAGGATAGAATAATTTTTTGTAGCGACGGCGTTATTCAAGCCGGAATGGGACGTAAAGATCATCCTGGCGGCTGGGGATTCGAGCCTTACAAAGAATTTGTTATAAAATCTATTCTTTACACTCCAAACATCTCTTCGGCAAAACTCGCTAATGACGTAGTAAATTATGCCTTTCGATTAGATGACGAAAAACCTGTTGACGATACTTCCTGCGCCGTTATTTACTACCGACTCCCAAGAAAATTACTTTTCGTTTCAGGACCTCCTTTTGATGACGAAAATGATAAAGTTTTTGCAAAAAAAATAGAAGACTTTTCGGGTAAAAAGATTATTTCAGGCGGAACAACTGCCGAAATTGTTGCTCGCGAACTTAATCTCGCATTCGAAACAGCCGTTATGCAAAACGACCCTAAACTCCCACCTACATCAAAAATCGAAGGAATTGACCTCGTTACTGAAGGTATTATGACTCTCGATAAAGTTATTAAAATACTTGAATCATCAAAGAAAGAGATGTCATTAGGAGAGGGTGCCGCCGACCAAATTGTTAAACATTTTCTCGAAAGCGACCAAATTCATATTATCAACGGTACACGAATTAACATCGCACACCAAGACCCCAACTTCCCAGTTGACTTAGAAATTAGACGTTCTGTATTAAAAAGAATTGTAAAAATTTTGGAAGATAAATTTTTGAAAACCGTTACAATTGAATATATATAGAAAAGTGAATGAGTGAATGAGGGAATGAGTAGTGAGTAGAGAGTAATGAGTAGTGAGCGGTGAGTAGTGGTTAGTGGGAATTGTAGCGACAAGGCATGGTTACATTCAAACCTCCCAAAGGAATCTCTAAATTTACTATCGACTTAAAATTTGTTATTTTAACCTGTTTTATTATGATTCTATTTTTTCTCCGTTTACTTTTAGTTTGATAATTTCAATGCCTTCCAAGCCGTCATTGTCGATAACTTTAACTGCGATGCTGTGCAATCCTGCTTTTAGTTTTAGGTTCTGTTTGCCTTCTTTGTCAATCATCACTGCTGCTTTGAAACCTTGTTCGGTATCATAATTAAAATCCCAACTATAAAATTCTATTCCAGCTTCGCTTTCTCCATTTGCAATAAACTCAATTTCGCGAATACCTTTTGCGTCATCTCGCGACAATTCGTTGATTTCAACTTTGATGTTTGGTTTTTTGGCAATAGGAACAATATCTTCAACTTTTACAAGATTAATTATAATTTTTTCCTGATTTTTTAGCCGTGCCGCCTCTTGAATGGCACCCTTACCAAACGAAAATGCAATAATGTAACCGACTGGTTTACGGTCATTTATGTTTTGTTCCATCATTTTTTTATTGTACCTCTCTACCGCCGACTTAAAGTTATCAATCACATTACGTCCAATGTTGTCACTACGTTTTACCTGAATGGGAGTATTGTCAGACATTTTTCCGTCCAAACCAAAATCGCCACGTTGTTTACTACTTCCCGTACCGCCAAATTGTTGTATAATCCAAGTCTCAAATTCAAAAGCATTTGCATAGCGTAAGGTATCGTAATCATATTTATGCAACTGAACAGTAAATGATTTGCTAAATAAATCCTGCTGTTTTTGCAAACGTAATTCTGTAACTTTCACTGCTTGAACGGATTGGTCAATTCCTATCCATTTTCGATTAAGTTGGTCGGCAACGGCAATGGTTGTTCCGCCGCCCATAAAGGGATCTAAAACGATGTCGCCTTGGGTAGTGGAAATTTTAATAATTCGTTCAAGTAATGTTTCTGGTTTTTGCGTGGGATATCCAATCCGTTCTTTTGCTGTTGCTCTTATATTAGGTATATCGTCCCACGTTGTGCTTAATGGATTATTACGTTCTCCGTTTCTTTTCCACTTAATGGTTTTTTTAAAAACCAATAAATCCATATTATCCATTTCTATCATTTTTTCCAACGGTATTCGCCAACCCTTGCCGCCTGGCTTATATCCTTTATATTCGTAAATATATCCTTCTTTACCAAGTGCATAATCTAATGGAAATGTATTAAAACCTTCTTTACCCGTTGGTAATTTTATTTTGTGAAATAGTTGATTGTATGTAATTTTGCTTGATTTGGAGTAATAGTATATAATATCGTTATTGACTGTCATTTTAATTGTTGCATTACGTTTAAAATCAGTTCGTTTCCATATTATTTCATTTCTAAAATTATTTTCACCAAAAATTTTGTCTAAAATCAACACACGAATATAAGCGTTTGCGTGCCAGTCGCAATGCAAAAAAATACTTCCCGTAGGTTTTAAAATTCTGTGCATTTGTTCTACTCTTTCGTATAACCATGCAATATAATGGTCAATGCCGCCACTCCATCGGTCTTGAAAACTGCGTATTTCACCCGCATCGCCCCAAATTACCTCATAATTTCGGTTACTGAAAAATGGCGGGTCAAGGTAGATTAAATCTACTGTTTCGGCATCCATTGCTTTCAGGATTTCGAGGTTGTCGCCTAAAATAATTTTGTTTATTGACATTCCTTTATATATTTAGTTTTTAGTTTTTGCAAACGTAATTCTGTAACTTTCACTGCCTGAACGGATTGGTCAATTCCTATCCATTTTCGATTAAGTTGGTCGGCAACGGCAATGGTTGTTCCGCCGCCCATAAAGGGATCTAAAACGATGTCGCCTTGGTAGGTTGCACATTGGATAATTCTTTCCAATAATGCTTCGGGTTTCTGTGTTGGATATCCAATACGTTCCTTAATAGACATTTGACCGCCTGAATTAATATCTGTCCACCAATCAAATGGTAGCCTGCCTTTAGAATATTCTTTGACATCTTTACCCTTAAATGCTATACCTTTCTTTTTTGTTTCAGAATATGAACGCCGCTTTAATGTAGCCTCATTGTAAGGAATCAATATTTCATCTTTATTAAAGGCAAATTCATTGCTTTTTGTATAACGAAAAATTGTGTCATGTTTTTGAGGGAAAGATTTTGTCGAATTTGCGGGACCATTGTAACACCACACAATTTCATTTCTAAAATTATTTTCACCAAAAATTTTGTTCAGGATAAACACTTTAATTTCTGCATTTGCGTGCCAGTCGCAATGCAAAAAAATACTTCCCGTAGATTTTAAAATTCTGTGCATTTGTTCTACTCTTTCATATAACCATGCAATATAATGGTCAATGCCGCCACTCCATCGGTCTTGGAAACTGCGTATTTCACCCGCATCGCCCCAAATTACCTCATAATTTCGGTTACTGAAAAATGGCGGGTCAAGGTAGATTAAATCTACTGTTTCGGCATCCATTGCTTTCAGGATTTCGAGGTTGTCGCCTAAAATAAGTTTGTTTATTGACATACATTAAAACCGCAAAAGTACACTTTTTTTTGTATTAACGCTGTTTTTAAGTTAAATATTGTGTTTTAGAATTCATTTGTCGTTTTCTAATATTCAGTTATTCCAACAAATGAGGTTTGTTTATTTCAGACTTATTACTCCATATCCACTTTTTTTATCCATTTTTTTTACTTCTTTTACCAACCTTTGAAATTCAAACTCTATTTTTATATCTTTAACGGCAGGTGCGTTTTTTTTGTCATAATCACTATATTGTACAATTAAGTCCCACAGTAAAAGTTTACTATTCATAAGTTCAGATTTCCAAATATCTCCGCACAATTTATCCAAAATATGTGCTTGTGCTTGTCCGTAAGAATAACATTTGCCATAAAAACCATCTAAATTATAATGATTAATGGATGCCATAAATTCCAAACTATCATATAATTGAAAATCTTTAACATTATTAAAATTGCAATTAATTGATTTAAGTTGTTCAATTTGTGGACTATATGACAATTCTTTTAAAAGTACCTGCGACATGGTTTGTACGTATTTTGCGGTTCCTTCCAAAAATTCTTCTCCAATTTCTTCTTTTGCCTTTCTTCCAAAAAGATGCTTGTTTTTCTCTTTTCTGATAGAAATAAATTGATGAACGATTTTTAAGAATTCCTCTTTATCATCTGTATTTAAGGCAGATAGCAATAACATTCCTTCAATATATGAATATGCCATTATTTTAGGTCTAAAATAAAATAGAGGATCATTAGAAGGCGTTAGTTGCATTATTTTGGGTTTCTGAAAAACATGAAAACCTTCATGTATCTGAACGGAAATGTGATATTCGGGAGAATGCAGCATGTTCACAATCCGATTATGTAAAGTATCGGGGAAACTGTTATACGAAGACAAATTCGTAGCGACTAAATAATATACATTGAATGGACTTGGAAATGCATAAGTATTAGATGCACTATAATTCTTCCCACCAATTTTGACACTATTTGTTTGTGAATATTTGTATTCCGAATTGTTTTTTTCCCTGATATAGACAGAATGTCCATATTCTGAAAATTTATTATATTTTTTAAAATCATCAAGAACAGGAAAATATGGATTTATAAGTATTAAACATCCTTCTTTTTCAACCATAAAATAGGTTAGATTACTAGTGTTCCAGCCTGGCCATATCATTTCAGAAATTGAATCCAAAATATGTATCGTTTCAAGCGTTAATAAAATTGAATTGTCACTGTTTTGAGTAACTTTAAAATCAACGGTATTCTGTGCTCTTAACATAGTTGCTACCGCGAGGCAGATAACTATTGCCACACACTTCATTGTGGTTAATTGTTTATTACTATTTTTTTTCATAATTTTATGCAAAAATAAAAAAATTGTCGATCATTTAACTATATAACTTGAGTTTTTTTTTTTATAATCAATTATTTTCGTAGATACTCCCGCGGCGAACACCCTGTGTATCGTTTGAAAAAACTACCAAAATGCGACTGGTCGGCAAAATTCAGTTCGTTGGAAACTTGCTGGATAGTCATACGTCCCGTTTTGAGTAATGCCCGCGACTCAAGGATAAGATACTCCCGAATCCAATCGGCAGCCGTTTTACCGCTGGTTTCCTTTATTAACAGCGACAAGTATTTGGGTGTTAAGCAAAGTCTGTTGGCATAAAACCCTATCTCGTGTTGTGTTTTGAAATTTCGTTCTAATTCACTGATAAAACGTTCAAAAACAATCTCTTTTTGCTGTTTATTTACAACTTGTTGCTCGGCTTCTTTTTCTTGATAAAGTGCATAAACGTTGTAAAACAAAATAGAACAATAGTGTTGTATAATTTGAGGCGCGAAACGGTTTGGACACGACATTTTCTTTCTGATAAGTTCAAACAAACTAATTGTTTCTTGCAAAATTGAATCAGGAATAAAAAAATTATTTTCGTTTAAAATAAACTGTTGTAACTCTTTTATTTCCACAAGTTTATTCCGTACATCGAAAAAACTATCTTTCATCACAACAACAATAGCATTACAATCGGATGTTACTTCAACAACTTCAAAAATCTGTCCGGGCAAAATAACAAACAGATTTTGTTTTTTCACTTCAATAGGATTCGCACCAATTTTAGCCTTAAATGCACCACCTGTGCAGAAAACAAAAACCACGTCATTAAATTTATAAGGATAATTGCACAACTCATCTATAACTTTTCCATTTTGAAAAATTACATCTTTGAAATCATCAAAAATAATAAACTGATTTTCAAAATTATCAACCCGAAATTTGTCTCTAATAATATCGGATGTAATATGCATTATTTTGGGGTCTTTCCGTTTCTTCATGGTAAAAAATTTAGTGCAAAGTAAAGCATTTCTTTTCAGAAAACCAAAATTCAACAAGTTATTTAACCTATTTTAACCACAAAGGAACACAAAGGTTTTGGTTATTGAATTTATTGAAATTGTTATTGAGTTTACCGAAATTGTTATTGAGTTTACCGAAATACACAAAGGACACAATTTTTCTTTTTTAACCACACTATTTTTGCGTTCTTTGCGTTCTCAACTTTGCGTCTTTGCGTTAAAATAATAATATGAATAATGTAGGTTAGAAGATAATTAGTCTCGAATTTGATATTTATCTTGTTTTATCATAATAATAAAATTTATTCTCCGTTATAGTTGAAATTTTGTTGAAATATATGTTCAAAATAACGAAAATAGCAGCATCATTTTTCATGGTACTTTTTGTAAGTTACTATACGAAATCATGTTTTCGTACTATTTATAACCTTTTTGATGGTAGTTGCGAAAATAGTGCAGTTTGAAAACCAAAAACAGCGAAAATAGTGCAGTTTGAAAACCAAAAACAGCGAAAATAGTGCAGTTTAAAATCCAAAAACAGCCAAAATAGTGCAGTTTGAAAACCAAAAACAGCCAAAATAGTGCAGTTTAAAATCTAAAAACAGCCAAAATAGTGCAGTTGTAT
>Ga0099364_10000732_pt1 | contig 55751 bp, 53 predicted proteins | sample TergutTh196P3_FD_73070 | JGI IMG/M metagenome (GOLD analysis project Ga0099364, IMG submission 73070) | Microcerotermes parvus P3 segment gut microbial communities from Pointe-Noire, Republic of the Congo - Th196 P3 | ecosystem: Host-associated > Arthropoda: Insects > Digestive system > Gut ... | reverse complement strand
TCGTCAATTCGGGGCAGGTAACGTCCATTAAGCAGGCAGTAAGGTGTTAGTGGTTTTCTTAGACAACACCGCACGCCGACCAACGCAGAGCGAGGTAACCTCGGGACGGATAAATCCGTCCCCTACAATCCGTCCCGCTATTTACTCCACCCCGAATTGACGAATGTGCGGGGGTCGGTACGGATAAATCCGTCCCGCTATTTACCCCGCCCACGCGCCTCCCCGAAAATACATTTTCGACAGGGGCTTTTTATGGTATAATGTAAAAAAGTGCAAATTCGCACACGAAAAATCGCCGAAGGCGAGTTAAAACTAAGGAGCCTCACACATGACGACTAACATACGCAATGTCGCGATTATCGCGCATGTTGACCACGGAAAGACTACCCTTGTAGACCAGCTGCTTTGGCAGAGCGGCGCGTTTAGGGAAAACCAAAATATCGCCGAGCGGGTTATGGATTCGGGCGATTTGGAACGCGAGCGCGGCATTACAATTTTGGCAAAAAATACGTCCGTGCAGTTTGACGGCACAAAAATAAACATAGTGGACACGCCAGGTCATGCGGATTTTGGCGGCGAGGTAGAGCGCGTACTGAAAATGGTAGACGGCGTTGTGCTTGTGGTTGATGCTTTCGAGGGGCCTATGCCGCAGACCAAATTTGTGCTAAAAAACGCGCTGGAGCTAAGCCTGCCCATCGTGTGCTGTGTAAACAAGGTGGACAGACCCGAGGCGCGCCCAGACGAGGTTGTGGACGAGGTTTTGGAGCTTTTTATGGAGCTGGAGGCGAACAACGAGCAGCTAGACTCGCCTTTTATTTTCGCGAGCGCGAAAAAGGGCTGGGCTTCCAAAACCACGCAGGACGAGGGCAAAAAAATGCGCCCGCTTTTTGAAACGCTAATAGAATATATTCCCGCGCCAAAGGGCGATTCCTCGGCGGAAACACAGGCGTTGATTTACAATATAGACTACAGCTCGTACCTAGGGAGAATAGGCATAGGCCGCGTGGTAAACGGAACGGCGCGGACAAACGACACGCTCACAATCGTGAATGTCCACGAGCCAGACAACAAAAAGAGTGTGAAAATTTCTAAACTATATGTATTTGACGGACTGGAGCGTAAGGAGGTTGCGGAGGCGGGCGTAGGCTCTATTATTGCGATTGCGGGTATTCCCGAAATAAAAATCGGCGACACGCTTAACGCCGCCGAAAACGCCGCGCCGTTGCCGTTCAGCAAAATTTCCGAGCCGACCCTTTCCATGAATTTTATGGTAAACGACAGCCCCTTTGCAGGCAAGGAGGGCAAATTCCTCACATCTCGTCAAGTCCGCGAACGGCTGTACCGCGAGCTAAATACGGACGTTTCCTTGCGTGTGGAGGACACGGACAGTACCGAGGTTTTTAAAATTTCGGGGCGAGGCGAGCTTCACCTTTCCATTCTAATAGAAACAATGCGGCGCGAGGGCTACGAGTTCCAGGTGTCCAAGCCCGCCGTTTTGTTCAAGGAAATAGACGGCGAACGGCACGAGCCTATGGAAGCCGTAATTATTGACGTTCCCGAGGAATTTACGGGCGTGGTAATCCAAAAGCTGGGAAGCCGCCGCGGCGAAATGCTGCAAATGGCGGCCTCAAAGGGCGGCTACACGCGCCTTAATTTTTCCATACCCGCGCGCGGCCTAATCGGCTACCGCTCCGAGTTCCTCACCGACACAAAGGGCAACGGCATAATCAACACGCTTTTTGACGGCTACGCGCCGTACAAGGGCGACATTGCCGACCGTCCGCAGGGTTCGCTCATTTCCTTTGAAACAGGCAAGGCCGTACCCTACGGCATGTACAACGCCCAAGAACGCGGAAGCCTTTTTGTCGTACCAGGCACACAGGTCTACACGGGAATGGTTATCGGCCGCAACGCCCGTAGCGGCGACATGGAAGTGAATATCTGCAAGCAGAAAAAGCTGCTTAACGTACGCGCCGCTGGGAAGGACGAGGCTTTACGCCTTGTTCCTGCGGAGATTTTGAGCTTGGAGCAGTGTCTGGAATTTATTACTGATGACGAGCTGGTGGAGGTCACGCCCGAGAATTTGCGGATACGTAAGCGGTTGTTGGACGGGAATGCTCGGCAGAGGGCTGGGAAGGGGAAGGGGGTGTAGTTTGGAGTTATACTGCTTCTTTATGCGTCAATACCATTTAATCTTATTCCGCAAATGGTATTTGATACTAAAGAAGAAGCCAAAAACAAGCTACACGAAATTAAACCGAATAAATCAACGAAAGCAGGTAACAATCAATGGAAAACCTTAACAGTGATACAAAAACCGAAACCTACGTAAGCCACAAAAAGGCTGTCGAATACTACGGTATGCCCGAAAAAACATTCTATAATTATTCGCGAGGATTAGCCGCAGGCGCAAAAATGGCTACAATCCCAACAAGAAAGACAGAAACAGGCGAAACGATATATTTAATTTGCCCTATACTGCGAGAAGAAATTAAAGCCGCAATCATAAATGACTATTTCGATAAATATTCGGGAAATATGAAAGTCATTTTGGAATATTTACAGTACAAAAAATACTTGTATGAATATCGACAAGAGGGACACGAAATATATAAAATGATTCCTTATATTACGTATGCTATCGACACCACCTTGCTAATAAAGATTTATGGTTTTTTTGACAAAGACTATGGTTTGCCGCTTAATGGGTTTTTGCGGCTTTTAAAAGGCTCTCAGTTTGACAAGGATGGAAAGATTTCATCGCTTGAAAGCGAGTTGGAAAACTTTGAAAAAGACAACGCCATAATCAAAAATTCGATACGCAATTTAAGGAACGCAACAGCACACGTAAACCCAAACACAAAAGATGCGTCTAAAAGCATCACTGTTGAAGATGTCGAATCGGTTTTAGAATGGATTAAGAAGTTTATCAATGAACTGCACAAACTGTGCGGCAAGAGTAGTATGGGGTATTATTATGATACCAAACATATTTTCATGGACGTGCTTGATGTACTTAAGCGGCGGAGGGCAGGGACGGATAAAATTCACTGAATCCCCTGGTCTATCACCGACCGCTCCATTCTAAAAAAACCGCCCCAACCCCCATAAATACAACAAAAAAGAACGCAGCATCCAGCCACGTTCTTCTTACAGGGGCAGAAGGACTTGAACCCTCGACATCCGGTTTTGGAGACCGACGTTCTACCAACTGAACTATACCCCTTCACGAGGCAGGGGGGTGCCTCGCGGTGATTATTATAGTGCGGAAAGGCTAATCTGTCAATGGAAAATCGAGAACTTACACAATTGCAAAAAATCGAGCGTAGTATACACAAGCGTTTTCGCAGAGAGCTGTGGCGGCTTTTTATCGCGGGAATACAGAAATACGAGCTAATTCAGCCGAACGACAAAATCGCCGTGTGCATTTCCGGCGGCAAGGATTCTATGCTTATGGCAAAGCTGTTCCAACAGCTCCACCGCCATAGTGACATTGCCTTTGAGCCTGTTTACATGGTTATGAACCCAGGCTACAATCACGAAAATTTGCAGAAAATAATTTCCAACGCCGCGCTTTTGCAAATTCCCATAACTATTTTTGAGTCTGATATTTTCAAAATTGTTTCGGAAGCGGACGGCTCGCCATGTTATTTGTGTGCGAGAATGAGGCGCGGTTATTTGTACGCCCACGCGCAAAGGCTAGGCTGCAACAAAATCGCGCTTGGACACCACATGAACGATGTCGTGGAAACCACGCTAATGGGCATGTTGTACGCCGCCCAGTACCAAGTGATGATGCCAAAGCTAAAAAGCCGCAATTTCGCAGGAATGGAGCTAATCCGCCCTATGTATTGCATAGACGAAGCCTCAATCCTCGCATGGAAAAATTACAATGGGCTGTCGTTTATGCAGTGCGGCTGTCCGCTTACGGAAGCCAGTGACAATAGGAACAAAGCCTCCACGCGCCAAACCGTAAAGGACATGCTCGCACAGCTTAAACAACAACACAAGGACGTGGAAAAAAGCGTTTTCCAAAGCCTGCAAATGGTGAATTTGGAAACTACTATAGGCTATAAACTTAATGGGCGAGAGTATAGTTTTCTTGACAGTTATTAGTAGAAAAAAATTTTTTAAAAACTATAGCTTTTTATCACACATACATTTATAATAAGCTGTCATATTTTGTTCAAAAATTTTAAGGAGGAGTTTTATGGGCTTAGAACTGAGTTTAATACTCATGGTTCTGTTCGTGGGGGCGTTGTCCCTAGTTTTTGCCTTTTTACAAGGCCGCCGTCTTATGACGTTTGATGAGGGCAACAGCAAAATGAAAGAAATTTCCCAGGCTATACGCACTGGCGCAAACGCTTTCTTCAAGCGGCAGTACACAGGCGCGGGAATATTCTTTGGTATTATGTTCCTTTTAATGGGCGTATTAGCCATTTTGGGCTTGCTTAATCCGTTCGCGCCGTTTGCGTTTATTACTGGCGGGCTGTTTTCGGGGCTGTCGGGCTTTATCGGCATGAGAATCGCCACCCACGCCAATTCCAGAACAGCGCAAGCGTCCTCTAAAAGCCTAAACAGCGGGCTAAGAGTAGCGTTTACCTCAGGCTCGGTTATGGGCTTCACCGTAGCGGGCGTTGTTGTTTTTGATATTGCCGTTTGGTACTTATTGCTGCGGTTTGTGTTCTTTGCCCATATGGCAGATGGCACTCCCGCGGGAGATGCGGAAATGATTTCCGCTATAACCTCGGCTATGCTTACCTTTGGTATGGGTTCTTCCACACAGGCGTTGTTTGCGCGTGTGGGCGGCGGTATTTTCACCAAGGCCGCAGACGTAGGCGCAGACCTCGTAGGTAAGGTCGAAGCAGGTATTCCCGAGGACGACCCACGCAACCCTGCCGTTATCGCCGACAACGTAGGCGACAACGTAGGCGATATAGGCGGCCTGGGCGCAGACCTTTTTGAATCTCTTGTAGCGACAATACTTGCCTCTATGGCTTTGGGCGTAGCGGCAGGACACGGCTTCAACGGCGTTGTTCTTCCCCTCGTTATCGCCGCCGCAGGAATAGTCGCTTCCTTTATAGGCACGTTCTTTGTGCAGGTTAAGGAGGACGCTTCCCAAAAGGCGTTGCTTTCCGCACTACGCAGGGGCGTAAATGTCGCGGCTGTGCTGGTGCTTATCGCGGCGTTGCCAATTATTCTGCTAGTGCTTGGCAAGGAAAGCCTAGGCGTTTATTTCGCGGTTGTTTCGGGGCTTGCGGCAGGTGTTGCTGTTGGCTTTACCACAGAATATTACACCTCGGACACATATAAGCCCACAAAGGACTTGGCAGATTCTGCCACAAGCGGCTCTGGCCCGCTAATCATTAACGGCTTGGCGCTTGGTATGCTTTCGGCTGTCGCGCCTGTGCTTATAATCGGCGTGTCGGTTATTGTCAGCTTCATTCTTTCCGGCGGTATGAGCAATTTCGAGTCGGGAATATACGGCGTAGCGATTTCTGGCGTGGGAATGCTCGCGACCATTGCGATTACGCTAACCACCGATGCTTACGGCCCTGTAGCCGACAATGCGGGCGGCATAGCCGAAATGGCAGGGCTTCCCGAGGAAGTACGCAAACGCACTGATGCGTTGGATTCGCTAGGAAATACCACCGCCGCTACAGGCAAGGGCTTTGCGATTGGCTCGGCTTCTCTCGCCGCGCTCGCAATGATTGTAGCTTATGCGGACGAAATTTCCCAACGCCTAGATTTGGAAAACGGCGTAACAGAGCTAATGGAACATTTTAGCATAATGAACCCTCCTGTACTAATAGGGCTGTTTATCGGCGCGGCAATGACATTCCTTTTCTCCGCCATGACAATGCAAGCCGTAGGCAAAGCGGCACAAAATATAGTAGTAGAAGTACGCCGCCAGTTCCGCGAAATCAAGGGAATAATGGACGGCACAGGCAAGCCAGACTACGCCGCTTGCGTAGACCTATGCACACGCGGCGCGCAAAAAAGCCTTATTCCGTCCGCGATTGTTGCGATTGGCGTACCCATTGCCTGCGGCTTATTGCTTGGCTACCAGGGCGTGGTAGGAATGTTGGCTGGCGGTATGTCGGCAGGGCTTGTACTCGCGCTTATGATGGCTAACGCAGGCGGCGCGTGGGACAACGCCAAAAAGTATATCGAAGCAGGCAACCACGGCGGCAAAGGCTCCGAAGCCCACAAAGCCGCAGTCGTAGGCGACACGGTAGGCGACCCGCTAAAGGATACGTCTGGGCCGTCTGTGGATATTTTGATTAAGCTGATGTCTATGGTTTCTATTGTGTTTGTTGGGTTGGTTTTGAAGTTTAATTTGTGGGAATGGGTTGTGGGGTTGTTTTAGGTAGACTAAGCGAAGAAAAAAATAAAAAATAAGCAGGGCAGGAAATTTTGAGAAAAACACTCGAAATTTCCTGCCCTGTTTATTTTATGCTGATATAAAAAAGTCTAGTTATAGTGTTGTCTATAATTATTACGGGTATAGTATTTATACTCTGCCCCATATTTTTTACTTTTTTGGTCAACTAGATAATCGTTGTTAAAGGAGTAAATATCAATGGACGTTTCCGTTATAATATGCAAATGATTGATATAGTCAATGCTTTTAGGGTATACTCTCCATCTAACAACACGACCAGGTATAGTAATAGGCGTATTATCACTTGTATCACTTGGCAGTATAATCATCGCATTGTCACACTCTAATATTGTTCCGAAATGACTAACACCTGTAGAAATCACATCACCTTTCCAACTTTGCAATTTTATAGTATCTATATGCTCAAATGCTTTGTTTTCCTCTGATTTTAAATTTTTCTGAGTAAATCGAACAATGCTTATCGCATCATTGGAATATTTGTAAAATTTTTCATTATATGCCCAACTCAGTCCATTCTTGTCTCCAAAAATTACAGAATCATCTATTATTTCATTAGGACGGTGTCCTCCATTGTCATCATCATAATAATAAGGTGATAGAAAAGAGCCGTCTAGGTATGATGTGCTATATATACTAGAGAATGCCCAGTTTGAAGAAGATGAGTGTCTGGCATTTATCAATTTCATTCTATCACTATTGTATACTTGTTGATTATATTCAAAAAGACCGTCACTCCCTGCAGAAACAGCTATATTTCCCCCTCTTCCTATTTTCAATGAAAGCGAATGGCCGTCCCATAATTTGTGAGTTCTTGTACTAATTGGTTTTATAAGGCGAGGGTCATTTGCTGATGCAGAATATATACCAGTTTCGTCAGCTACATAGAATTTATTATAGTATACGCCTGAATCAATCGACAGTTCGGGTGTAAATAAATCTTGTGTTCCTAGTATATATTTTTCTAAGTCCTTTTCAGTAAAAAAAAGTTTTTTCCTTGACAGGGTTTTGAACTGATTTTTTATTATTTCTTTAATTTCATTATTCCCAAAGAACAAATCAAAACTAGGATTATACAGATAATAACCTTTTAAAAAAGCACAGGTCATTGCCAAATCGGCTCTTGAGTTCTTCATGCAATCACTTATAAAGCTGTCCCAATTATATGTGATAATTTTGCCATCGAAAGTCCATAAATAAAGTTTACCTTTGTATATTTGGCAATCCCAAAAATCGCCTTGAATGGATAGTTTGGGTAAATCATTAAGTCCGTTATACATTACAAATCACCCTTTTTCCCCTGCTTAATTCTTAACATACCCGCTTTGTTAATAAAATTTTTACGTACCCAGTCTTTTAACACATTATCGCTAGGGCAGTCTTGCTTATTATATACATAATCTGCGGGGTATCCGTGCCATGTCCCACTCGTATTTTTATCTATAAATTTAGCAATTCGCAGGTCATCGTTTCTTAGATTATAGCCTAAACGACGGATATTATTATATATGATATGTAATCCCCACCCTGTTGTATCAGATACCCAACCATGCTGAACGGATAATTTAAAACAGTTTACCTCATCATCTGATGTGATGCACCAAATGGATTTGTGTTCGGTAGCACTTCCACGGCGATGAGTTGGTGAAATAAAATAGTCCATTCCATTTCCTATACTTATGATTTCATTAACTGCAGCCATAAAATTTATTCCCCTTATCGTATATATATCACTATATTCGCACTGACTAAATATAAATGCCGTCACTATTGTGCAAAAGAGGAAGTAAGGGTATGCAAAAACATACCCTTACCTCAAGTACGCAAAAGAGGCATTTTACAATCAATTGAATTTCTACGGTGTACTTTTTGCAAGCCGTGGTTATAACTTTTTTTGTGCCTACAGCGGTGAAAAGGGGCTATGCCCCTATCTTACTGGCAATTCATACAACGCAGGCAAAAACTCCATCACTGCCGTATCTGCACGCAATTCCAGCCCAGTAACAATCCCAGCTATTTGCCTTTCCTCATAGGTCATCGGGAAGTCGTATTCGTCGTCGTAGTCCGCCCACTGCGGCATTAGGTCAGCGGCGTTGGGTACAGTACGCAACGCAATGTGTATGCCAAACGGCGACTCAAACGGCTCGCTTATTTCGCCGATTTCTAGGGCGATTACAGCCAGTTCAAATTCCTGTACCATTTCGCCCTCTAGGAATGTGTAGCCCTGCGGATACGATTCCATTCCTGGGTCGCGGCCGTATGCAAGGATTAGGTCGTCAAAATCCTCGCCGCCGATTGCACGCTCGTACAAGGATTGTGCCAGCTCCCACGCTTCCTCGGCGGATTCATAATCGTCAAACATAATTAAAATATGCTTCGCGCCGAGCATGTCGTCCTCGTTTTCTACGACTATTTCGTCAATTTCCTCGGCTGGCATAAATTGCTCAAACTCCGCAAACAATTCGGGGTCGTCAATAACCACATCTAAAACCTTATTCATTAACTGGAACACCTCGGCAACATGCTCAAAGTGCGCCCTATCATAAAATCCGAAGATTTCGGCATATTCGGCAAAAAACGCTTCCTCGCCGCGCTCGTGCCAGCTTATTACTTCTTCTATGCTCTGACTAAGGTCTTGCAGGTCGGCATCGGTGAGTGCCATTCCGTTTGCGATAGCATAATCCGCAACTACGACAAAAAGCGCGGCGAGCTGTGCCGCTTTTTCGAGAACAAGATTGTCGTAGTTTTCGTGGTTCTCGTAGATTCCATTGTCCCAAAGGGAATATATGGCATCGTTAATCCTGTACGAAACATAGCTCGCAGGGATTTCAAGCCCGTTTGCCGTCGCCACAACATCGTCTAGCCCAAATGGCATTGGCAGCTGCGGCACTCTGCGGAATAGCTCGGGGCGGTCGTCCTCTGGCACGTATTCGTAGGTAATTTCGTTGTCTGAGGATAGAATGTCCCTGCTTTCGGCGTTTTCGCCGTCAGTGACTGCTCCGCCTTGTCCGACAGCTTCGCCGTCTGGCGTTCTGTCGGTGGGCTTAGTACATGCCGCAAAAAGTAATATTACGGCAATAATTAACGCGCTTTTGAAAAATGTTTTCATTTTGATTTCTCCTTTTTATACTAACACTGGATTATACTTCTTCTCGTACCCTATCGTAGACGTATCGCCATGCCCCGCCAAAACCAAGACATTTTCGGGCAACATAAACAGCCTGCCGCGTATGCTTTCAAATAGGGTCTGCGTACAGCCTGTAGGCATATCGGTACGCCCCACAGTTCCCCTAAACAACGTATCGCCAGTAAACAGCATGGCGTTTTTTTCGTCATAAAAGCATATTCCGCCAGCAGTATGCCCTGGCGTATGGATAATTTTCAGCTCCGCACCGTTGGCGAAGCTAAAGACATCGCCGTCAGAAAAAAACCTGTCGGGGACAACGGACACCATTAGCCCTCTAAGCCCGGAACGGTTGTATTCCGTGTTCTGCAAGAGGTGCTTCTCGTCCTTGTGCGCGTACACAGGCGCGCCTGTAAGCTCGCGCAGCTCGTTTACACAAAGCGTGTGGTCGTAATGCCCATGTGTCAACAAAATCGCGGCTACCTTTATATTATTTTTCCCAATCGTATCACAAATTATGTCAAAGCTATCGCCTGGGTCAATAACTACGCCCTCCTGCGACTCCTTGTCATAGTATATATAAATATTTTCGTCATACGGATTGTCGTTAATGGTAATAAGCTCCATGTGACCTCCTGTCCTAAGGTATTTTGCCGTAGCATACACCATAATGAGGAAAATGTAAAGTTTTTGGGTGAATTTCCTGCGGGGGTTTGATTTTGGGGGTGATATGGGGAATTTATGCTGTACAAAATAGATGTTTGATGTTTTTCCCAAGTGTTGATATTATGGGGGTAGCTCTTAATGCAACTGTATGAAGCGGGTGATATGCTTGAAATCTAAGACTAGTGTGGAAATTAAAAAAAACATTAAACTTAAAAAAGACATGGAAGCAAAGAACGCAAATAAACTTGTAAAGAAATCAGAAAGAAAATTCATTTTGGCTATTGCGGCTCGGACGTTTATCGCGCTTAATATATCATGCTTCGTTATCCTTAATTTTACGTTTTTTTATAATTGTCTTTTAGGCGGAGCATCTATTAGCGGCTACTTTAATAATCTTCCTACTATCATTAAATTTTCGTTGCTCGGCGGAGTATGTATTTTTGTAGGTATATGCCTATCTTTATTTGTTATAGCTATGCTCATTAACATGAAAAATAAAATAAAGAAGCTACTGCTACTATAAGGCTATTAAAAACGGAGGCACTAATGCACATTCCGCCCAACGTAAAAAAAATCATATCCACCCTAGAAGCCGCGGGTCACGAGGCGTTTATCGTGGGCGGCTGTGTGCGTGATATTATACGCGGCGTAACGCCCAAGGACTGGGACATTGCCACGTCTGCGTTGCCAGAGCAAATAAAGCGGCTTTTTCGGCGTACGGCGGACACGGGCATAAAGCACGGCACAGTGACCGTGCTGTGCGAAAGGCAACGCTACGAGGTGACGACCTACCGCGTGGACGGCGAGTACCTAGACAGCCGCCGCCCCGAAGCGGTGACCTTTTCCAGTAAAATAGAAGAAGATTTGAGCCGCCGCGATTTTACAATAAATGCCATTGCGTATAATTCGCGCTTTGTTGACCCCTTTGACGGCCGCGGCGACATCGAAAAACGACTAATCAAATGCGTTGGCGTTCCCGAAAATCGCTTCAAGGAGGACGCGCTTCGTATGCTTAGGGCGATACGGTTTGTGTCGCAGCTTGGGTTTACGCTCGACACCGACGCGGTAAACGCAATCAAGGAGCTTAGGGCGAGCCTGCAAAAAATAAGTGCGGAGCGTATTCGCGAGGAGCTTTGCAAGCTACTTTGCGGCACGTTTCCGCAGGAAGCATTAGGGCTATTGGAAGAAACTGGGCTTATGTGCTACGTTCTGCTTGGGCGGCAGTACGCAGGCGATTTAACCGCGCTAGGCGAGCGATTACTCGCCGTAACGCCAGACGCGCAAATGCGCCTTGCGTTATTTTTGTATGAACGCCCCGATTGCAAGGAAATATTGCGTGATTTGCGAAGTAGTAACATAGAAATAAATAATGTGTTACAATACATTAGATTTCTGCCAATTAGGATTTCCTCGCGTTACGAAATAAAAAAGGCATTAAACGAAATGCCGTATGAGCGATTCCAAAAATTGCTCGAACTAAAGGAAGCCGTAAGCGGCGAAAGTGCCGCCAGTATTTTGCAGGAAGCCCGCGATATTTTGGAAAAAAACGAGTGCTTTACGTTGCGTGGGCTTGCCGTAAACGGCGACGATTTGGCGGCAGCGGGCGTTCCTAGAGGGAAAATCATGGGCGAGGTGTTGGCGCGGTTGTTAGATTTGGTTATGCGTGAGCCGTTGCAGAATACGAAGGAAAACCTTGGGGCATTGGCGGCTGCGCCGCTTGCAACTTCGGCGGACTATCATACCAAGCCACACAACGTCACGAAAATGAACTCACACAAAAAACCAAGCAAGCAGACAGAAAGGTGTTGTCGCAGACAACACCTCACGCAAAGCACCTACAACCTAGGTATGCTCGCCCAAAAAAAAGCGGAAGCGTATTTTTTGCAGAACGGCTGTACACTTTTGCAGTGCAACTACCGCACCAAGAGCGGCGAAATAGACATAATCGCAAAAGAGCCAAGCGGCACAGTAGTTTTTGCCGAGGTGAAATACCGAGCAACAGCGGGCTTGGGCTTGCCGCGCGAAGCCGTAGGCACAGCAAAGCAGCAGAAAATAATCGACACCGCCATGCACTATATAGCCGAAAATACGCTTGACGAGCAGGATTTTAGGTTTGATGTAATCGAGCTTTTAGGGGACGAGTTGAATCATATTGAGAATGCGTTTTGGGTGTAGAATTTATAAAAAAGAGGGAGGTAATTTATGAAAAGGAATTTGAAACTTTTGTTTGCGGCGTTGGCAGTGGTATTTAGTGTGGGTACGGTTATCATGCTTACGCAGGGCTTAGGAGGGCTTTTTGGTTTCGGCGAAAAGACTACAGATGTAGCGACAGACACAACAGCGGACACAATAACAGACATGATGGCAGACATGATGGCAGACCTAACAGCAGACCTAACGCAAAACCTAACACCAGACCTAACACCAATAAGCGCAGAGCTTTGGAAAGGGAAAATTTCCACAGAGCTACACGAGATTATGGACAAAACCTCTGACGAGGGTGTTATACCCATATATATTTGGGTTTATGACATTGATTACGAAAGGGTCGAGAGCGAGGTCGAGCGGAATACAGGGCTAAGCCGTAGCTCGTTTGTAATAGACAGCAACGACCCTATTTTTTCCTTTGCGTCAAGGGGCGAACAGCAAGAAGCCCGTATGCGTGAATACTTAGAGGAAACAGCACACGAGCGTGCGGTGGTTTCTGCAAATGCGGACACCTACATCATGGAGAGTAGAAAAATAGCTAGACGTGAATATAACACGGCACATACTAGCTTTACACAAAGCCACCTTAGAGATTCTACCATAATATTCCAAAGCCAGTACGCGCCTATGCTTATCTGCGAGGTAACCAAGGCGGATATTTATAGGCTTGAAAAAGTAGAGCAGGTTGTTTCTTTGAGCTTGTATGTAGAGGAAGAAGCACATGACGATGGCGACCTAAATATTAGCTTGCCGAGTATAGAAGCGGATTATACAAGAGATACTCTAGGGCTTCGTGGCGAGGGTATAATTATCGGAATGGTCGAATCTGGAAACCCAAACCGTGATATTGTGGATTTTGCAAATGCGGACATAGAAATATCGGGAAATTATAGTCATGCTTCTCATGCAGACAGGGTCGCGGCAGTTATAGTAGGCAATAGGGGACTAGTGCCTAATGCAAAGCTAATAAGTAGACATGGAACAAACCGTTCAAGCATCGAGGTGTTGTTAAATAGCGGTGTACATGTTATTAACATGAGTGCGGGTTCATCTTCCCCCACTGGGACTTATCCTGACTGGGACAGATGGACAGACCATATCGCCAATCAGCATAATGTGAGCTTCGTAAAATCTGCGGGCAATAACCGTGACGGATTTGTAAACTCTCCAGGAATGGCATACAACATAATCACAGTAGGTGCTATTGACGATAGGAGAACGCTTAATTTATCAGACGATAGGCTCTATGCTTCTTCAAGCTATGTTAATGCCCCAGGTATTGCAAGTAAGCCAGATGTCGTAGCCCCGGGTTCTGGTTTTTCGTTACCGCCGGGTAGCTCCCCTACCTACTCAGGGACAAGTTTTTCCACCCCTCATGTCACTGGTGTTGTGGCACAACTAATGCAGGCACGACCCGAGCTTAAAACACGACCAGACCTAGTAAAAGCCTTGATTATGGCTTCATGCGACAGAAAGGTGCGTGACCCTAACGGAGCAATCTACTCAGACGAGCCAATGGGCGCAATCACAAATAGACAAGGCGCAGGTGTTATAAACGCAACAAGAGCCATGTTTGCAGGTGGTTATGCCAGTACGCTAGGTACAAGCGAAAATATTTACGAAATAGACATTCCTGTGGTAGCGGGTGTAAATACATCTATTGTTTTAACATGGCTTATGCGGCACGAATCGACGGCAGACCATAATACAAACGCAGTCATAAATCCTGGCCTTGCCCTAACCGATTTAGATTTAGAGATTTACGACAGTAGCGGTGCTTTGGTCGCTAGCTCGTATTCCCGAACAAACAATGCGGAGTATGTTTTGTTTGCTCCTGCCACAAGCGGCATATACAAGGCGCGTGTAATCCGCCATACAAATAATTCTGCAGAGGAAAGATTTTCTATCGCTTATAGTGTACCTCTTGGGAATCCTGTGCTTGATGTATTAGTGAAGTCATACAATTTACAGTATGACGGAAATTTTGCCTTTTTTACTACGATTGAGTTCGAGGAGCTCAACGCCCAAGAGGGAATTGTATTTGTCGAAATAAGCAAGTATAGCGGTGAGGACGTAACAACAGAGCCGATTAAGCCGATAGTGATTGACCAATCGGGGGTTGGATATTATACAGATGTTCCGCCGTCGGTGGGCAGTCTTGGCGATGATGAACGCGTAGAGATTACAGTATATGCCGACAATCTCAAGCAGGTAATAATTACGCGATTGACTATCCTCCCGATAGCATTTAAATTTTAACCATTCTATGTATAAAATAGCCATATGGCTAACCTATCCCCGAAAGGACGAATTTATATGAAACGCTTTTTAATTCTTTTCTTGAGCTTTATTGTGTTGTTAAGCACCTCTGTGACCGCATACCCTACACTCTATTCTATAGGAGGTATAGAGGGGATAGAGCAGAGCAAGCCTAATGACTGCGAAAAGCAGTACAATGTGTCATACTACCGAGGAGGAGGGGACTATAAAAAGCCCCCTCCTCCTCGGAAAATCCGTTCTATAGCGGAGCTAGCAGAGCGTTTTCCCGACTGGCAGGAAAACATATTTAAAGGAAAATATGACGATTCCTTTTTTGCTGATAAATTTTTGCTTTTTATTACGGTTATTCAAGGCGATGGCGGTCTTTCTCTTCGCGCTACCTCGGTTCTTTATGAGGACGATTTAATTGATGTTGAAATAACCGATACTCCAGTATCTGGAGGCGCTGACGATATGGTATATAGTTGGATTATTGTACTCGAAATGCCTAACGAGGTAGCCGACAAAGATGTTTCCGCAACAGTAGTCGTGGGGGATTTCACTATATTTGAGCCTGACACTGTATGGCATGGCGAGTATAATGCCTATGAGAGTGAGTACCGCATTAGGTACTATCAAAACCTTACAGGCGTTGAGAAGGTTCCGCACCCTCTGAAATTCCACAATTTTATAGATTTGTATGAATATTTTCCCTTTTGGTTTGACGAAATTGATATGCGCTTGAATGATTTCTTTGATGATAATTTCCTAGTCTATATCAGCGATTCCCACCGAACTGACGACCCCTGCTTTCGTGTCACCTCGGTTACTATTACGGACGATGTAATCGACATCACCCTAGACAAGACACCTACAGGCAATTACAACGAGGAAACAGAAACAGAGTGGATTATTGTACTCGAAATACCTAAGGAGTTTGCCGACAGAGATATTCTAGTCACAAAAACAGGCTTTGGGGACGTGCCGCCAACAGGGCTTTCTGACGTGAATGGTTATGCGTTTATGCTGTTTGCTGTGACGGTAATGACAATGGGGCTATGGGGGTATTTGTTATTCAAGAAAAAAATCGCCAAAGGCGAAGCAAAAACATAATACAAATTCGCACAAAAAAAATCGCCAAAGGCGAAACAGGAGGTAACATATGAAAGCGTATCATTTACACATGGGTTCTGCAAAAATCGCGCTTGACCTAGGTGACGGAAGCGAGCGCGGCGAGTATGTAAATCAAGATTATATTCTGCATACTCTCGGCCGCCCTCACCGTGCAATTAACCTGATGTACTGCTATTATCCGCTAGACGAGGGCTGGCCTACGCGCGCCTCGGAGCTTCCCCTGCCTGACGGAAAGGTGGCTACCTTTGCGTGGGATTATGCGTATGACGACTATTTTACTTACAAGGGCGGGCTAGAGGGCAATACTAGCGGTGAGCCGTTCACATCAATACGCGATGTGCGGCGGCACGGACAGGACGTTATTCTTACGCTTACCTGCGATTGTGCCGTTTCGGATGCGCAGCTAATAAAAATCGCGCAAGACCTCAAGCCGTTCGGGCGGCTGATGCTACGCATTAACCACGAGGCTACGGGGACGTGGTTCGCGTACAATAAGCGGTATTCGTATCAAGAGGTAGCCGACTTTTACGTGCGTTTTCACAGAATAATCAAGGAACACGCGCCGAATGTGCAGACGATTTTGTGTATCGGTGACGGGCATAAAACCGCGGACGGCAAGGTGAAATACGAGGACGAGTTTTCGCAGGCAATAAGCGAAACGGACATGTGGTCGAGCGATACGTACCTGTCACTGCACTGGGGCTGGCCGTTCGATATAGCGGAGCGCGGCGGCACTACGCACAAGCGCGTGTCCAACGCGGCGGTATTCGAGGGCTTCAAATTTGAATACGAGCGATTTATGGCGCGAAGCGGCGGCAAAACGCGGCCGTTTGTAATAAGCGAATTTAACGCCGACGGCGATGTAAACGGCGCGCACGAGCAGGCGCAGCAGGTGGAGGATTTTTACCGCCGTCTGCCAAAGGAAGCGCCATGTATCACGGGCGTTACGTTTTACCAGTTCCGCGACCGCGGGCGGCTAGGCTTGGAAATCCAAGACCCGAGCAACCCCGATGTGGGCTACAAGCAGCCCATTTTGGACACCTACAAAAAAGTAATGGCTATGGACGAATATTTGCCAAAAATGAGCATGGGAAAAGAAGCCGCGTTCCCCGCAAAAATGCGTTGGGGCGGCAGCGAGGACGCAGACGGCATTGTCGTACCGCTAGAAATCACCGCGCCGCCTGTTTTCTGCGAGGTTACGTTTACTGGCGAGGATATTGGGCTAAATTTAATGCTGGAAATAAATGGCCGTTGGTTTTACAAAAGGCCTGGAGTGGAAACAATTGACTTAATGCCTGCGTTTTTTGATGCCGCGCTTGGTGAGGTGTCGTTGCGGATATTCGCGCCGCCGCCAGAGGGCATAAACGAGCCAAGCCAAGGCGAGGGCTGGGAAATGAATTATTATGCGGAAATGAAAAGCCTGCCAGAAATGCGGGTGAGGTATGAGGCGGTAATGGGGGCATAGCCCCTTTTCTCCGATTGGAAAATGGTGGGAATATCGCCTCGAAGCCTTGACAGCTTTTAAAAGGCATGGAACGCGGATTTTCGCGGATTTGGCGGATTTACACGGATTCTTTCCGTGTAAATTGACGGCAGTGGGGTACAGATTTTATCTATGTAAATTGAGAGTAATGGAACACGGATTTGGCGGATTTACGCGGATTCGGCGGATTGGCTCGTGGGGAAATATATCGCCGTTTAATAATTTACGTGGATAAAATCCGCGTAAATAAAAAATCATGCAATTTGCGTATCAACGGACACGGTAACGGTTTTTGTAGGGGACGGATTTATCCGTCCCGAGGTTGCCTCGCTCTGCGTTAATGGACGTTACCTACCCCGAATTGACGAACGTGCGTACCTCGGGACGGATAAATCCGTCCCCTACGAAAACCTGCAAATGCCCTTAACAAACGCAATATTTAAATCCACGTTGCACAACAGACAATAGCGTACGGATTTAAAGGCAATTAAACACGGATTTAACGGATTTTCACGGATTACGCGGATTGGCTCGTGGCTAAATCCACGAAAATCCGATACGTCCGATAAAATCCGCGTAATCTGCGTAAATCCGTGTTTTATGTTTTTAAAATCCGCGTAAATCCGCCAAATCCGCGAAAATCCGCGTTCCATGCCTTTAAAAGCCGTGTCTCACCGATTTTTAACACGTCCGAGTAAGGAGTAGAAATATGTATAAAAACACGTACAAAAAAGAACTAAAGGGCTTTATAGCAGGCATAATTTTTGCGGTGGTTATTACTGGCACTGTTTCGGCGGCAAGCCCTGCCATGCGCGAGATTTTTTTCAACGTGCGTATTAACCTCAACGGCGCGAATGTCGATTTTGCCGAGGATTCGCGGCCGTTTACCATGAACGACCGAGTTTTTGTCCCAGTGAGGACGATTGCGGAGCTTCTTGGGCTTGAGGTGAATTTTGTCAACGGCGTTGTTTTATTGTCGGACGGCTCGTTTGTTATGCCAGTGCCGCCTGCTCCGCCCACGCCGCCAGTACCGCCGCCGCAGAGGGGGAGCGTTTTTGAATCCACCGACTTTGGGCTTTCGTTCTCGTATCCCGATAGCTGGCACATGTCGGAAAATGCGGCGGGCGTAGATTTTACCAGTCCCCTAGGCGCGTCAGTAAAAATTAGGCGCGAGCCGTTGGCTGTTCCCATGAGTGCGGTGGAATTTATCGCGCGCGAGGCGGGCTTGGCGGCGGCACAAGGGGTAAGCGCAGAATACGCGCTAGACTTTCCCGAAACAACGCGCATAGGCTGGTTTGATTGGCATTTCTATAAAACGACAATGAATATGCAGATTTTGGGCGTAGACCTGCGCGCGGACGGTCATTATTTTGTAAATGTGTTTAGTGGCACGGCGCGAGTTATTACGGTAGTGACTACCGACGTAAGCGAGTCCTTTGACGAAATTTTAAGCATGTTTGGGGCGGTTTAACCCGCCCCGATTCATGTCGCTATTTGTAGCTTCCCAGCGCCAACGCTAACTGGTCGGGGCAGGACGTACCCCGCGAGCCGCACTGAATACCGCCAATCAGCGGAATTATTTCCTCGGGCGTGCGCCCCTTTGCTAGCTCGGCGATACCCTTTAGGTTGCCGTCACAGCCGTTTGAGAATTTTATTTCCTTGATAATGCCGTCTTGTACGTCTACATTGATTTCTCGACAGCATACGCCCTTTGTTTTGTATGTCATTTTGTCAGCTCCTTACACAATGTATGCGGCTAAGAGCGGAAGAAGCCTGACCGCCGTGGTTTCGTCGTGAATCGTAACCCTTAGCGGCTTAGACAAATCTAGGCTAAAAATACCCATGATTGACTTAGCGTCTACCACGTAACGCTCCGAGCCGAGGTCAACATCGCCCTCCAACGGCGCGACGGTATTTACAAAGCCCTTTACCTTTTCCACTGTGTCTAAAACAACATTTACTGTAGTCATATTTACTACCTCCTTTTCGTTGGTATTGTAAGGTTTTGGGAGGGGTACGTCAAGAGGGGGGTGTAATTTGTGGGTGGGGCGACCTATTTATGCTATTGCAATATTTCTCTAGTGTATTGAATAGCCCTGTTTTATCCTTTAAAACTAAAACGAGAGTAGATAATTTGCTTAATATTCTTTTTAATTCTATATTTTCATAAGGCACGTCTATCTTCGCATGTATTTGATTATAATCGTATATTTCATCATACATCTCATAAAGCAAACTAGTGTAAGCATCCCCAAGGAATGTACATTTTGAAACCATATGTTGCCATTCATGGGAATATCTTATACTTGTTTCGGGGAAACGACCTTCTTGCATTTTTTTACAATAAGTAGCTATGCTTTTAAGGTCGTTAAGCAATAGCGAGGCACTATGTGATAACTCCTTTTTTGCTTCACTTCGTTTAATTAACCATTCAACCACAAACGTAATTACACCACCAAAAATAACACCAAAAATGCCACTAATTGTTTCTGAGCTTATAATTCCGCACATTTTTGTATCCCTTTCTACTCAACAAACCATATGAGCGATGTACAATTCGTACCTATGATACAACACCCCACACTTTTTGTCAAAAAAAAGGGAAAGCTACACGACAAACGCACGAAGCTGAAGTGTGTAAATCAAACACGGATTTGGCGGATTTTCACGGATTTTATCTGGCGCGTTTTTTATCCGCATAATCCGTGCAAATCCGTGTAAATCCGTGTTTAATAGTTTTTTCGTAGGGGACGGATTTATCCGTCCCGAGATTACCTCGCGCTGCTTTGGTCGGCGTGCGGTGTTGTCTAAGAAAACCACTTAGACAACACCTTACTGCCTGCTTAATGGACGTTGCCCGTCCCCGAATTGACGAACGTGCGTACCTCGGGACGGATAAATCCGTCCCCTACAAAAAGGCTATCAAACACGGATTTAACGGATTACACGGATTACACAGATTTAACGAATTTAACGGATTCAACGGATTACACGGATTACACGAATTACGCAGATAAAAAAACGCGCCAGATAAAATCCGCGTAAATCCGTGCAAATCCGTGCAAATCCGTGTTTGATTTACACATTTCAGCTTCGTACCTTTATCGTGCAGAACTACCCCTACTCCATCTCAATATACCGCAACAAAGGATAAGGATTTATCCAAAAGCCGCCCCTAGCAAAGGAAACGTCGGGCGAAATCGAGATATACAAATGCACGGGAAAGCTCTGTGCGTTACGTCCGCCGCCCGAGTTGCCCATTTGCCCCAAATGTTGACCTGCCAAGACTTGTTGCCCTGCGGAAAGCCCTTGTGCTAGGCTGTCGAGGTGTGCGTATACATATTGTGTGTTGTTTTCTGTGACGATTAGTGCGTAATAGCCGAGGGTATTGTCCCAGCCTGCTTCCTTTACTGTGCCGCGCGTCATGCTTACTACGGGAACGCGGCCGCGGATATTTTCGCGGTCTACAATGGCAGTTCCCCTACGCCCCCCTTGAAAATTCTGCTCCACGCCCCACGAATCGCCGAACATAATCGAGTTGTCAAGCTCGTGTTCGCCGATAGGAAAGGCCTCTATTTCGCCGAACAAGCTCTCGAACATGCGTACATACGGCGCGAGGCTCCGCGAATTGTACCGCTTCCGCACACGGTTAAAGTCGGACATATCAATGCTCATGTCGAAGTTACCTTTTTGCGGAAAAAAGTTATTTTCCGCGTTAAATACCGCAAAAAGCTCTGGAAACGAAATATTATTTTGTGCCGCATATGCCCGAAGCGGAGCGATTGCCCCATGCGGCACACGGAAAGCCGCCACCGTTTCCGCATCTACACGCACACGCACACTGGGGCTAAACAGCCCCACTATTCCAATTAAAAATATAAGAATTACCGCGACGACACATACCCTAAAAAAATATTCTTTCATTCTGCGAATTTTTAGAATGTTAAATTTGTAGCGTGTAAAGCGCGGAAGCCGCGGAAATGTAAGCCGCGGCAGTGCAAGCCGTGACGGAAACGCAATATGCGGCAAGCGTTCCGAAAAATTAACCTGCCCCGCCCGCTTTTTCATTGTATCAAAACTGCGAGAACGCTTTATCCCTGCACGGCGTTTTATTTCCTTGCTTCGTAAATTTTGCATAATATTTGCTCCTATGGTCAAATTTTCAACCTAAATAAGTAATATTTATGCCTTTATTAGTGTTGTTATTACCCCTGCCGCGAAGCAAAAAATACGGACAAGCCCTAGGCTTGTAACACTCGCGAACAACTTCTCATAGTATGTAATCAGGAACAAGCATTTGTTCCTTAACCATAGATTAGGCATTGGGGCGGGAAGAGCAATTCCTGCCCAAATGCCACAAAAAAGGAGGATTAAAATGGCTGGTTGTTTAATCGAAAGCATGGCGCGCTACATTGGTCAAACAGTTACGATTTTCACCAAATCTGGCGGGCTTTCCGGTAACGGCTTCACAGGCGTTCTTGCAGGTATTTGTGACGGTTGTGTTAAGCTGATTACTGACATCGGCGCGCCGCCTGCTTGCCCACTGGGCAGTGCTTGCTGCGGAGGATACCCATACTTCGGCGGCGAAGGCGGCTTTGACGGCGGACGTTGCGGCTGCGGCGGCGCATGTGGACGCGGCGAGCTTGGGCGCGGACGCTTTGGCGGAAACTGGAATTGGCTCGGCTCTGTTACAGTAATTCCATGCGAAAGTATCGCGAGCTTTACGCACAACGCACTATAGGGGCGTTGCCCCTTTTCTACGGCGGACTGTGGTGGGAATATCGTCCCGCAGAGCAGTTTCCTAGAATAACAAACTACACAAGCTAAAACAAAGAGGGCTTGCCGATTTTTCGGCGAGCCTTTGCTTAATTAAATCCTCATACCGTCTGACGCATTACTTCAAAGTAACCATAAAAGCATTCATTTTCTGTGATGTATAAGCCTGTTAGTTTTCCCTCTGCATCATCTATAGCTCCGTGCAGAGCATGTTTTGACCAGTTCCAAACCAGTCATATGGCGTTGCGTCTATCTGCAACAATTGGTCTGCTTTTGATTTCCGTTTGTGTCGTCGATGCTTCTACACTTTGTGTCGCTTTTTTGGGCTTTCTATTCCATTTTAAAATGGATACAAAAACCGCCCAAATAGAAATGGTATCGTTAGACATTTTAGTATCGCCCAAACACCCATAATACTACACCATCACCTCACCAAACCTCACAAAAAACCCCCTCATCAAACAACTGCTGCACAACCGTTCGCAAAATAATCGGATTAAGCCTATGCTTCTGTATCAAAGTCCCCATAAGTTCCTCATAGGTATACACGCCCTCGCTTATCAATTCGCCTAGCGGACCGTACTTGGCTTTGCCTTTAAAATGATGAAGCTGGTTTGGGGTCGCTAAATCGAAGCCGTCCTCGGTCGGGCGGAAAACAATATCGTCACGGAACTTCACCAGCCGCTCCTTGGGCGGCGATAAGGGCATACACCGCTCAATAATTTCATTTATGACAATGGGGAAATGCTCGGAATCCTTATATTTTTCCACGGCAAACACTCTGAAGCCGAACGGCCATTTGCCGCTTACGTAGCAAGGGCTAAAGAGCATGACGGTACGGGAAACAAGATTGATGTTGAAGCCGCTGACACAGGCAATACTGCCCTGCGGTATCATGCCGATGTTGTTTTTGTCAATATCCTCCTTGCCGCGTAGCCCTGCATGTTCTGCCAAAATACGACCGCCAGTCACCTTGGGGCGGAAATGGTTCTTCACCTGCACTAAAAGTTCGATATGCAAAAGCTCGTCTGGCGTAAACGCGCTATGCACCTTGTCCATCATTTCTGCCGACAAAATGCTAAGGCGCGGCCAATGATACCTTACAGCTCCGCGCCGATAATATTCCATCAGCTCGCGCAGCCACGCTATATCGCCGCAAGCGGCGGTGGAAGTGCATAAAACCTCGCCGCTTAATTTTTCAAAGTCCCGCAAAAAATCTATATAGTGTGGGTTGTCGTGCGGTTCAGTACGATAATAAGGAAGCGCGCTGCCTGCGGTTTTTTTGCCGAAAATATTTATGCAATGTGTCAAAATTCGCAGTGCTTCGTCACGCCCTGCGTTATAATCGAACACCGAGGATAGCTTGGGCGGCGCAAACGAACAAAACCAACAGCCCATGCTACAGCCCTCACTAAGCTCGTATGCAAAAGCAGGGTGGTCAATTTGCGTGCCAAAAAAACCCAGCTCGCTCTTGGCGGCGGCAATCCGCCTTTTTCGCCAAGCATCAAAGGGCGCGTTTAAGGCTTCCGCTTGCTCCTGCCCTTGGTTATTTCTGTCATCGAAGCGTTTCCGATAAAGGACAGCGAGATACCGCCCCCACAATTTTAAAAGCGGATATTTCGCGGCAAATTGCTGTACCTCCGAGTCGAGCTTAGCTTCCAAATCTCTTGACGCGGCAAGCAGATACAGCATCAGGTTTTTTTGGTCGCCCAAAGCAAGCGGCAATTCGGACAGGTCTAGCGTTACGCCGATTTCCTTCAAGCGCGCCATTTGCTCGGTCGGCACAGTGTCTTGATTTATGGCGTTAGCAAGCTCGACATCGCATTGCATCCGCTCAAAAAAACGCTTTATTTGTGCCAATAGCTTCAGCTCGGCTTGGGTAAATTCCGAAAAAACATTTTGATAATTCGACACGGAACACCTCGATTACATATAAATTTCGTCAATCAGCCCATCATCAAAAAGCTGTTGCACAGCCGCACGCAGTATAATCGGGTTTACCTTGTGTTCCTTATGCAAAATCTCCGATATTTCGGCATAAGTATGCACGCCCTCGGCAATCAACTGCCCGAGCGGCCCGCACCTGTTTCTTCCTTTAAAATGGTGAAGCTGATGTGCAGTCGCCAAATCGAAGCCGTCCTGCGTAGCGCGGAAAACTATATCGTCACGGAATTTAAGCACGCTGTCCTTGGGCGGCGACAAAAACATTGTGCGTTCCGCCAAGTCCCTTATAACCTCGGGGAAATCGTTCTCGTCATTGTAGGACGCTTCCCCATATACCCTAAAGCCATGCGGCCATCTATTGCTAGTGTAGCAAGGGCCGAAAATCATTATCCTGCGAGTAACCAAATTGATATTAAAGCCGCTAACACAGGCGATTGTGCCCTGCGGAACAGATGCCGCCAGGGTAATTCGGTCGTCACTTGAAAAGTCCTCAACCTCCCTAAGCCCTGCCTGCTCCTTCAAAATACGTCCGCCGGTTATTTTAGGCCGCGCCGCGTCCTTTACTTGAATTAACAGCTCTATGTCCTTGGTCTGCATCGGCGTAAAAGCGGTATGCACTTTTTTAAGCATATCAAGCGTGAGAATACTTAGTCGCGGCCAATAATAAATTTGGTCGCTCCTGTCGTTTTGATAGTAATCCAAGAGCTTTTGCACCCATTCGATGTCATGCCCTGCCGCCGTGGAGGTACAAAGCACCTCGCCCATCTCGTTCTCAAAATCCTTGAGAAAATCAATGTAATGCGGGTTGTCGTGAGGCTCGGTACGATAATACGGCAACGCCATGGAGGCCACTTCCTTGCCGAAAATTTCGCTACATTGTCGAACAATGCTCAATACCTCGCCGCGCCTTTCGGGATAATCCAGCGTTCCCGAGAGCTTGTCGGTGGCAAAGGAGCAAAACCAACAGCCCACACTACAGCCAGAGTTAAGCTCAAAGGAAAATGAGGGGTGACCGAGCCGCATACCAAAATAACCCAATTCACTCTTGGCGGAGGCAATGCGCCGCTTACGCCAAGCATTGAATTTTTCATGCACGGACTGCACGTTTGCCCATTGCTCCAAAATTTGCGTAAACGCGCAACGGCTTTCCGAGTATTTCCCCCACAATTCAAGCAGTGGGTACTTTTTCACAATCTCGTTTATTTCGTCATTAAGCTCGTCTTTTCGCCCTCTTATGGCAAACATAATATAGGCGTTCACTTCCACGGGGTGCTTCCACAAAAAGGAAATTTCGTCCATGTCAAGGCTAACGCCGATTTTTTTCAGCCATTCCTCCTGCTCCGAGGTAAGCCCCTCGCCCTTGCTAAGTCGTGTACGCAGCTCGACATCAGCTTGCATCCATTCACTGAAACGCTTCAGCTGTGCGGACTTTTCTATTTCCTTGGCGGAAAAATTTTTGTTCACATTACAGCAGTCTGTCACTTTATCACTCATTTTATCACTCATATCTAGCCCCACCTTATTATTTTTTCCTACTTCTTAGCCAAAGCAGTAAACCCAAGCACAAACCCTGCTACCGCTCCTACGCCTGCCGCTACGCCTACTCCGCCTGCCGCAGCTACACCAAGCCCGATACCAACGAAAACAGCCAACGCGATTAGGTCAACTATGCCGCCCGCCGCCATTTCTAGCTCCTCGTCGCTTAGCTCGTCTGTAGGCTCCAGTATGCTCGCGGCGATAGCCTGCATATCCTGCGCATCAAAAACAAAGCCCTTTTCCTTGCCGTAGGCGATTAGCTCCTCGGGATTAGCCGCGGCAAGCTCGGTCATGCGTTTGTCCACTTCCTCGTCCGTTTCGGCGAGCTTTATAAGGGCATAAAACGCCTCCGCGCCAGGGCTTAGGGCAACGTCTGGCTTCGCCAGCTTTTTCCGTACCTTTGCCTTTAACAATTCCTGTGCCTTATCCTTATATTTTTGCAGCTCCTCCATGGAAACATCATAGCCTAGCTTGCTTGCGTAGTCTACTAGCGCGTCAATATCGCCGCCGAGCCTTTGCACATGCTCCTGATGCTCCCTGTTTTCCGCCAATAGCTTAAAAAAACCTTCCAAACCCATTTTTATTCCTCCATTCTTGCCTAATTTCTATATTCCAAACTACTTAATCAAAGCCGTTACGCCCAAGACTGCGCCAGTTATCGCCGCGCCGCCCGCTACTCCGAACACCAACGCGCCGCCTGCGACAATTGCGCCGATACCTAGCATTATAAGGAACGCCGTAGTACCGCCCGCCGCCATTTCCAGCTCCTCGTCACTTAGCTCGTCTGACGGCTCAAGAATATCCTTGCCTATAGTCAGCATATCCTGTCTGTCAAACACAAAGCCCTTTTCCAAGCCGTAAGCGATTAGCTCCTCCGGCGTGCCAGTGGCAAGCTCTTCCATGCGCTTGGCGACTTGCTCGTCCGTTTCGGCGAGCTTCATAAACGTATAAAACGCCTGCGCGCCTGGGCTTACGGAAACGTCCTGCTGTTCCAGTTTTTTCCGCAACCTGCCCTTTAGCACCTCGCGCGCCTTATCTTGATATTCCTGCAAGCCCTCCGGGGAAACGTCATAGCCAAGCGTACGCGCATAATCCGCCAACGCATTGACATCGCCGCCGAGGTCTTTTACCTTGGCTTGCAGCTCTTGATTTTCAGCTAAAAGGCTAAAAAACCTTTCCAAACCCTCTGTGTTCATAGCTATCCTCCTTACTTCTTCAATAAAGCTAAAACAAAGCCGACAGCCGCGCCGCCTGCCGCCGCGCCGCCTGCTACAGCCACGCCGCCCACAGCCGCCAGGCCAAGAACACAGCCAACGAACACAAGCGCAAGCCCTACGTCAACCAAGCCGCCTGCGGCAAGCTCCAACTCGTCATCGCTTAGCTCGTCTGACGGTTCGAGAATGTCATTACCAATAACTAGCATATCCTGCCTGTCAAAGACGAAGCCCTTCTCCTTGCCGTAAGCAATCAGCTCCTCCGCAGTACCCGCGGCGAGTTCCTCCAGCCGCTTGGCGACCTCCGTATCGCTCTCCGACAGCTTCATAAAGTCGTAAAACGCCTGCGCGCCCGCGCTTAAAGCCGCGTTAGGCTTCGTCAGCTTTTTCTGCACCTTTTCTTTTAACAGCTCGCGCGCCTTGTCTTGATATTCCCGTAGCTCGGCCGTGGAAACCTCACAGCCAAGCTCCTTTGCATAAGCCGCCAACGCCTCGGCATCACTGCCAATGCTTTTTACTCTATCTTGATATTCTGGATTTTCAGATAGTAGCTTGAAAAAATGCTCCATGCCTTCCCTGTTCATATTATCCCTCCTATTATTTCATTGCAGACGTGAACGCCACGACCATTGCCGCCGCGCCGCCGCCGACAACCGCCCCTGCCGCCAAGCCGCCTGCCGCTACAAGCCCAACGGCTAGGAAGCCCAACAATACAAGCGTAGTGCCGCCCGAGGCAAGCTCCAGCTCCTCGTCACTCAGCTCGTCTGACGGTTCGAGAATATTTTTTCCGAGGGCTTGCATATCCTGCTCGGTAAAGCTAAAGCCCTTTTCCTTGCCGTACGCAATAAGTGCCTCCGCCGTTTCCGAGCCAAGCTCCGCAAGCCGTGCGGAAACCTCGTCATCGCTCTCCGCGAGCTTCATAAGCGCGTAAAAATCCTTTGCGCCAGGGCTTACGGAAACATCTGGCTGTTGTAGCTTTTTCCGCAGTAGCCCTTTTAAATATTTCTGCGACTTATCTTGATATTCCCGCATTTCCTCCGTGGAAACGTCAAAGCCTAGCTCTCTTGCAAAGCCCGCAAGCGCGTCAGTATCGCCGCCGAAGCTCTTTAGCTTGGCGAGATGCTCTGGATTTTCTGCCAATAGATGGAAAAATCGTTCTATGCTTTCGTTGTTCATTCCAAAAACCTCCTTAACCCTTTTTCTTGCTTACCGCAAACGCCACCGCAACAGCTACCCCCGCCGTTCCAAGCGCGAACGCCCCGAACGCCAAAATACCCACAAACAGAAGCACCGTTGTACCGCCTGCCGCCATTTCCAGCTCGTCGTCGCTTAGCTCGTCGGACGGCTCTAGGATATTCTCGCCTGCCGCCTGTATATCCTTTTCGTCAAAAATGAAGCCCTTTTCCTTGCCATAGGCCGCCAACGCCTCGGGCGCGTCCGCCGCAAGCTCCGCGAGCCGCTCGCCCACGCTTGTGTCGCTCTCGCCCAATTTTAGCAACGCATAAAAATCTCGTACCCCTTGGCTCAAGTTTGCGGGGGCTTGCGTTTTCTCTAGCTTTTTCTGCGCCTTAGCTTTTACCATTTCCCACGCTTTATCTTGATATTCCTTCAGTTCCTCCGAGGAAACGTCATAGCCCATTTCCTGTACATAAGTAGACAGCGCGTCAATATCGCCGCCGAAGCTCCTAGCCCTTGCATGATGCTCTGGGCTTTCCGCCAATAGCTTAAAAAATTGCTCTACACCTTTTTTTTCCATATATATCCTCCCATTCATAATTGCCTAGAATTTACCAACAACTCCAAACGCTATAAAAGCCCCTCCCATAGCGGCAATGCCAAGCACTATTGCGGCGGATACCCCAAAGGCGACAAGCACGGTAGTACCGCCTGCGGCAAGCTCTAATTCCTCGTCACTCAGCTCGTCGGACGGTTCGAGAATATCCTTGCCGAATGCCTGTATATCCTGCTCGTTGAAAACGAAGCCCTTTTCCTTGCCGTAGGCGATTAGCTGCTCGGGCGCGGCCATGTTAAGCGCGTCTAGCCGTTTGGCTGTTTCCTCGTCTGTTTCGGCGAGCTTTATCAGCGCGTGAAACTCTCGTATGCCAGGGGTCAAGGAAGCCTCGGGCTGTTCGAGCTTTTTCCTCATTCTGCCATCTAATATTCGCTGTGCCTTATTTTGGTATTCGCTTAGCTCGTCTGCGGAGAAGTCATAGCCCTGCTCGCGCGCGTATGCCGTTATTGCGTTGACATCGCCGCCGAAGTCCCTTACCGTGGCTTGACATTCCTTGTTGTCCAACAGGAATTTGAAAAACTGCTCTACGCTTTCGCTGTTCATTTTAAGACCCCCTCGTGCTTTCTCGTGAATAGAATTGCAATATTTTGGGTATTGTAGTCTATCAAAGAAAACAATTCAATGTTTGACTTTTGTCACCTGGTGACACGCGTTTTTAGGGAAATATTTCTCTTGCTTTTTATATATTTTCAAGATATTTTAATAATAACGTGGGTAATCCACGACCTAAATTCTCAAAGGAATATCTGCCATGAATACCGAAACAGTTCCGCGCACTGCCCTAATAAAAAAAATGAAAAAGCTATCCGCTAGAAAGAATATTTTTTTAACCGCGCCGGGCGGCTACGGCAAAACTATTGCCGCCGCACAATGGCTTTCCTCTGTTAGCGGAAAAACCGCAAAGCTCACCGCAAGGGATTCCGACAACGACCCAGGCGCGTTTTACAAACGCTTTGCCACAGCGTTGTTAAAGCTCACAGGGCAGGACGAGGAAATCCCAAAAACGGAAATTTCGTTCGACCGCCTGTTGGAAAAAATACGCCTAATGCCCGAAAAAAACACACGCCGATACCTAGTCCTAGACGACCTGCACATAATCAAAAACGAGGAAATACTAAACAATATGCCCGTAATCACGGCGCGCCTGCCCGACTATATTTGCCGCTGTCTGGTAAGCCGTGCAGAGCCTGCGGCGGCGATAGTGGATTCTGGGCTTTTTGCAATAATTACCAAGGACGACCTTTTGTTTTCACCCGCAGAGGTAGAATGGTTCGGCGCGGAAAAGGAAATTAACCTAACAAAAAGGCAAATTAAGGAATTGTTGGAAACAACTGGCGGCTGGGCAATGCACCTGTCGGCACTGCTGTCAGACGATAAAGCACTGTACGAACGACTAGAGGGAAAGCTGCCGCAAACCTTGACACAATACCTAAGAGAGCGGGTCTGGGGGCTATGGGACGACGAAACAAAAAGCCTACTGCTTCGCCTAGCCATGCCCACAGAGGTAACGCCCTCGCTGTGTGAACGCCTAACCGAACAACCGCACGGACACGATGTTCTGGAACGACTGACCCAAAAGGAGAACGCCTTTCTTTCGCATACTGGCGGCGATACCTATCGCTTCCACGACATTTTTCGCGATTTCCTGCTACAGCGGATTAGCTCCTTGGGCGAAAATGAAATACAGCGATTGAACGCCGCCGCCGCTAGATGGTACTACGAGCAGGGCGATTTTTACGCAGGAGCGAAGCATTATATCCAAAATAACGACCACGAGGGCATTAACCTATGCCTGGCAGGGCCGTATAGCTTTCACGAAAAAACCGCGCTTTTGTCCGTAGAGGTACGGCTGAATTTCACAAAACAGCATATAAGCGGCCTATCTCAGGAATTTATAAACGAAAACCCATACATTATTTCAAGATGCGCGGTCGCGGCGTTTTATGACGGCAATGCCGAGGATTTTTTCAAATATATTGACATGTTACGCCGCTTGATGCCCGAAATTGCCGCAAAATATCCCGACCTTGCAGAAACTGCCAAATTTTCATTCGGCTTAGATTTCCGCGTGCCTATGGTCGAGGTGACAAGGCGAATTGCCGAGCAGGCGGCAAGGTCGGCTACGCAAAAGCCCGACACGCCGAGCAAAAGCAACGCGCGCGTCAATTCGATAACGCAGAATCTGCCGTTTTATCACCGTTCACAGCGCGATTATTCCGAATATTACAAGCTCGGCGACGAGCTGACGTTGTTCAAAAATACTTACGGCGCGGCGATTGGGCGAGATTATACCGTAATGGAAACGTCCATATACGCAGGCATTTATTACGAACGCGGCGAGCTGGTCGAAGCCCTGCACCATGCAATGGTCGGCTGGCGCGCATGTGAAAACGATATGCACCCCGAAACTGTTTTTTGCGCCCATATGATTTTGTCTGCCGTGCTGTATGCAATGGGCGCGCTACGAGATGCGGACAGGATTATGGAGCATATGAGGGATTTTATAGAACGCAAGGCGCAATACCTATATCCGAATTTTAAGGCAGTGCAAACCGAGCGCGCGTTTAGGGCGGGCGACACAGATGCCGCAAGGGAATGGCTTACCGTTTATGCCAACCGCTCGGGTCGTCTGCCGTTTTACCAAATATGCAGGCACTTTACCACACTGCGCGCGTTTATTGCGTTGCAGGATTATACGGCGGCGGCGTTCGGCGAGCGGTTGCAGGCATTAGCCGCCGAATATAACCGACCATTGGACAGAATCGAAAGCGGCCTGCTTGTCGCCATAGCGTTGTGGCAAAGCAACGAAAACGATAAGGCTCTATGGCAGTTGGAACAAGCCGCAGGCATTGCAATGTCTTACAATTTTACACAGCTGTTTATCAATGAGGGCAATGCCCTGCTTCCGTTGATTTTTGAGCTACGGGAAAGGGCGAGCAATTCGGCACTGGCGCATTTTGTTGACGGCGTTGCGTTGGAAATTTACGAAACTCTTTCAAAAACGACAAACTGGAAATATAAAACCAAAACGGCAAGCGAAAAGCTACCCAAGCTAACGGAGCGGCAAAACGAAATACTTATGTATCTAAATGACGGCATGACCTATCGCGAGATTGCGGACGTTACCAAAACCGCACATTCCGCGGCAAAAGCGAGCGTACTACGCATGTACAAGCGGCTAGGCGTAAACAACGCAACCGAGGCTCTCGCCAAGGCGAGAATGCTGGGAATGTTGGAGGATTAGGAGCGATTGACATGACAAATAAGCCGAAACGTCTTACTGACGAACAAGTGACTGACGATACGACAAACGGACTGTCTGACGATGTACTCAAGATGGCAGAGGCTGGACTTTCCTATGAATATGACGAAGCACAAAGACGCGCGGAGGAACAGCTGCGCGAAATCAAAAAGAAGCTATCACTTAACAACCCTTAATCACGACAAGCGTACCAAGCTAAAATATGCAAATCAAACACGGATTTAACGGATTTTCACGGATTGTGCGGATTCGTTCGTGGGAAAATCCCACGACAAGCACACGAAGCCGAGTTGTGTACATCAAGCACGGATTTAAGGGCTTTAAGGGATTCAAGGGCTTCACACGGATTTTCACGGATTATGCGGATTGGCTCGTTGTAAAATTCACGAAAATCCACGAAAATCCGCTCCGTCCGCTCAAATCCGCGTAAATCTGCGTAAATCCGCTAAATCCGCGTATAATCGTCTTTTTATTATACTAGTATCACTTAACAATTCCTAAATACACTAATGGAGGGGAAATATGTCCGAACAGAAATCAATATTCCGCAAGGTATCCCTAGACCGCTTATCCTCGCCCGAACAGCTTGACCAAAAGCTCACCGTGGTATCGCCTGCGGGCTGGGCTGCGCTTGCGGCGTTGACGGCTCTTATTCTTGCCGCCTTAGCGTGGGGCGTTTTCGGCAGTATATCCAACACTGTGCCTGGCGCGGGTATTCTCATGTACGAGGGCGGAATTTTTACGCTCACGTCCCATACACGAGGGCAGATTACCGAGGTCAGCGTAAGCACGGGACAGCATGTGGACGAGGGACAGGTGGTTGCCCGAGTGTTGATTGACGACGATTATCTCGAAGATATAAATACGCAAATACGGCGATATGAGGAAAACCTAGCCGCGCTTGAGGGAATCGACGACGAAAGCATTTATCTTGACATAAATTCCCTCAATAGCGAGATTTACGTAGAACTATCGCAAATTGCCGCCATGCTTCGCTCCGCGCGTTCTCAGCACGCCGACCAAAAGGCGGAGCTAGAACGAAACGCGGAACGAAACGAACAGGAAATCGCCAACCAGCGGCAAAGGCAGACACAGCTAATTAACGGCCTAGAGCAACAAATCGCGTTGCTTGAGGCGAATATACTGCAATATCAGACAGCAAAGGACAGCCTGCACACCATGGAAATTGCCATGCTTTCCGAGGATTTAGCCAAGGCGATTAAAAACAACGAAGATGCCGAAATTCTGTTCGAGGCAGGAGTTATCCCCCGAGTAGAATTTGATGCGTACAGCCTAGAGGTATCAAGAATCGAGAAAGAAATCGAGGCAAGGCAGGAGGCCTTTTATTCCTACGATTCGGGACTGGTTTCCATGGAATCTCAGCTTGAAAGCTACCGTATTCAGCTAATTCAAGCACAAACCCTGGACACACAGCTTGAATCCACGCTAGCAAGCAATCTTGAATATAACCAAACCGCCGACCAGATTTTGTCATTGACACAGCAATTTGCACGGCGGAAGCAGGTAATCGAGCAGGATTTACGCCGAGAGCTACGCAATCTTGAGGAACGGCGTTCCAGACTGGAAGCACAGCACGAGAAGGATTCTGTAATCACCGCCAGCTATAGCGGAATCATGTCGGGGCTTAACATTCAGCCCTATGACTTTGTGCAGAACGGCAGTGTAATTGGCACAATTGTACGCGAGGGCGATACCTCCACGCCCACCAGTGTGGTACTATACGTACCGCTCGACAAGGGCATGTTAATCAGCGAGGGCATGGACGTACACATATCCCCTGCGACAGTGAACAGGGAGGAACACGGATATATAAACGGCTATGTAAGCTCGGTATCGGTCTATGCCGTTACACTGGAGCAAATGATGGCTACCCTGCAAAATCAACAGCTCGTTCAATCCTTCGGCGGACGTTCGGCGGTAGTAGAGGTGGGTATTCAGCTGCTCGCGGACGAAAGCACCGTAAGCGGCTATATGTGGTCAACCCCCGCGGGCGCGCCCTTTACCATAAACCCAGGTACAATTTGTGTAGGCGAAATCAAGGTGTCTAGCCAACGACCCATTGACATGGTCTTGCCGTTTATCAAGCGCATGTTCGGCGGAAGCAGTGGGGGTGCGGCGTAATGGAAACGGAAAAAACTCCGCAATGTCCGCGTAAAAATAACAGGGTACGCACACCTAGCATCTTGCAAATGGAGATGGTGGAATGCGGCGCGGCTTCCCTCGCCATGGTATTGGCATATCACAAAAAGTACATGCCCCTAGAGGAGCTGCGCGTAGAGTGCGGCGTAACTAGGGACGGCGTAAACGCGGTAAATATCGTCAAGGCGGCAAGGAAGCTAGGCTTCGATGCCAAGGGCTTCCGCAAGGAGCCTGCGGCTCTGGCGGAGCTCAAGCCGCCCATGATTATTCACTGGAACTTTAACCATTTTGTTGTGCTAGAGGGCTTCAAGCACGGCAAGGTGTACTTGAACGACCCTGCGAGCGGCCGCCGTATAATCACCTACGAGGAGCTAGATTTGGCATTTACTGGCGTAGTAATGACCTTTACGCCCAACGAAAACTTCGAGCCAGGCGGCAAGCGTAGCAATATGCTTTCGTCACTGGCAAAGCGTTTGAAATGGGTAGGGACTGCGCTGGTGTTCCTTAACATAGTCGGGCTTTTGATGGTAATCCCAGGCATTATAATACCTGGCTTCACGCGGATTTTTATAGACGATATATTGCTCGCAGGCAAGAGCAGCTGGCTTACGCCCTTGCTTTGGTGTATGGCGGCTACCGCCCTAATCAAGGCAATTCTGACCGCGGTACAACAGCGTTATCTGCTAAAAATGGAAACAAAAATCGCGTTAATGGGGGCAAGCGGCTTTTTTTGGCATATTTTGCGTTTGCCTGTGCTGTTTTTCCAGCAACGCGCCCCAGGCGATATTAGCTCGCGGCAAAATTCCAACAACGCCGTGGCATCGTTTTTGTCACGCGAGCTTGCGGACACGGCGATTAGCGTAGTTACTCTCGTTTTCTATTTTTATGTAATGCTGCAATATAACGTACTGCTTACCATGATAACGCTTGCGTTGGCGGTAGTGAATATCTCGTATTTTGTCTACACCTCGGGCAAGCTGGAGGCACTTAACAGTAAGCTAATGCAGGACGCAGGCAAGCTCGCAGGTACTTCCGTTTCGGGGCTTTTTCTGATTGAAACATTAAAGGCGACAGGCTCGGAATCGGGCTTCTTTTCAAAATGGGCGGGCTACCACGCCAAGCAGTTGAACGGGCAACAGCGTATGGGCGGCTTGAGCCAAATACTAATGACCCTGCCAAACTTCCTAGCACGCTTGGCGGAAACCCTAGTTTTGTGCGTGGGCGGCTTGCAAATATTAAATGGCAGTCTTACCGTAGGCTCGCTTATTGCGTATCAGACACTCATGTCACAATTTATGAGCCCTATAAGCAAGCTAACTCAAATGGGTATGCAGATTAAACAGCTAAAGGGCGATATGGCGCGGCTTGACGATGTGCATAAATATGCAGTAGACGAAATGAGCGACCCAGAGCTAGACAAACCCTTTGAAGCAGTAAGCGAAAGCGACTTTAAAAAGCTAGAGGGGCATGTAGAAATCAAAAACCTTAGCTTTGGACACAATGTCCTTGAAAAGCCGCTAATCGAGGAATTTAACCTTACCTTGAAGCCAGGCCGCAGAGTGGCACTCGTAGGCCCGTCTGGCAGCGGCAAAAGCACAATTGTGAAGATTATGGCAGGTATAAGCCACGCCTGGGGCGGAGAAATACTCTTTGACGGCGTAAACAGGGAGGATTTGTCACGCAATGTCATAAATAATTCCCTCGCGGTGGTAGACCAGGATATAAGCATGTTTGAGGGTACAGTATACGACAATATTTCCATGTGGGACGGCACTATCCGCGATATGGACGTTATTACCGCGGCTAAAGATGCGTGCATACATGACGATGTTGTGGCGCGGCAGGGCTGTTATAACAGCAGGGTAAGAGAGGGCGGCACAAATTTCAGCGGCGGCCAGCGCCAACGCTTGGAAATCGCACGCGCCTTGGCAGTCAACCCATCTATACTAATCTTGGACGAAGCCACAAGCGCGCTTGACGTACGCACCGAGCAGATAATCAACGACAATATACGCAGGCGCGGCTGTACCTGTATAGTGGTAGCCCACCGCCTTAGTACAATTAGGGACTGTGATGAAATCATTGTTATGCACAAGGGAAAAATCGTACAGCGCGGAACTCACGACGAGATGATAAACGCTCCCGGCCTTTATGCCGAGCTTATACAGAAGGCGGTGTAGACATGGGTATTTTGCATAAAAAGGATAACCTTCCTTTCTGGCCTCATGCGGAGAGCGGCGCGTTCTTTATGCTGGAGGGTACAATCAATATCTACTATAGCAAAATCGCCGAGGACGGAAGCACTCTCGGGGCGCGCATATTCCTTTTCCAAATGCTGGAGGGCGAGCTGTTTTTGCCGATGCAGCCGCTTACGCGCGAGGACGGCGTGACGGTCGGTATTCTCGCCGTGCCTGCGAGGGACAGCGAAATAAACCAGACACAGCCCACGCTGTCGCCGATTATTCGCCCCTATGTAGATGAATGGGTAGAGAAATGCTGCCGCCGAATTGGCTATTCCCGAGAGCAGACTGAAAACACCTGCCAAGAGCTTGATAATACAGAGATTGACGAGCTTAATAGCAAGCTGCTTAGGCTAATTGACAGCAAGGTGGAGCAGGAATTTAACGATGAGCTAGATGCAAACCGCCGCAGATACGCGGGGGAAAATTCGTACATGCAAAGGGCGTTAGAGAGCCTAAGCTCCGTAGTGCCTGGGACAAAAACCGCCGAAGCGCCGCCCACCGCAGGCATGGAGGACGAGCTAATCGCCGCCTGTGCCGCCGTAGCGCATAGTATCGGCGTGCAAATTTCCATACCAAGGGCAATGCTGGAGGGCAGATTTAGCGGCAATCCAGTGGAGAGCATAGCCCATTCGTCACGGTTTAGGACTAGAGAGGTGCTTCTGTCTGACAAATGGTACAAGCAGGACGGCGGCAGCTTTCTTGCCTATAAGGAAAACGGCGACCCAGTAGCTCTTATACAAAAAACGCCGCGTAAATACCTGATGTACGACCCTGCTACTGGAACGCGTAAAAAGGTTACCGCAAGGCTTGCGGCTGGCTTAAACCCCAAGGCTGTAATGTTCTATAGAAGTATGCCAATGCGCGCGCTTACAGGCAAGGATATTTTCCGCTTTGTTATGCAAGGCACAAAGAGGGCGGACTGGGTATGGGTCTTTATAATGGGCTTGTGCGGCGGTCTTTTGGCTATGCTTTCGCCCGAGATTACAGGCAAGGTGTTTGACACGGTAATTCCCGACGGCAACAGGAATATGCTTGTGCAAATCGGGTTTTTGATGGCGGCTGTGGCGTTGACTAGCTTCGCCTTTGAAGTAACGCGCGCGTTCTCCATGCTGCGAATTACAGGCGCGGCGGAACGTGACGTACAATCGGCGGCATGGGACAGAATGTTAAGTCTGCCAGTCGGCTTTTTTAAGGACTATACCGCAGGCGAGCTTGCGGAAAGGGCTATGAGCATATCGCAAATACTTAACACTCTTTCGGGCGCGGTGATTAACACAATTATTACCAGTATCTTCTCGGTTTTTTATATAATTGTCATGTTTACAAAGAGCGTAAAGCTAACGTGGGTTGGGCTTGCTATTACGGCGGTTGTGCTGATTGTGTCGCTCGTCCTGTGCTGGCGGCAAATTAAGCACGAGGGCAGATTTTTGGAAATAAACAACCTTATTTCGGGTAGAATGTTCGGTTGGCTTTCGGGTATTGCAAAAATCAAGATGTCGGGCGCGGAAAAGCGCGTATTTTACAACCGTTCGCAAATGTTCAAGGAATCACGCGCTATAACCTACCGCAAGGAGAGCATAGCCAACTGGTCTACGGCGTTTAATTCAATGGTTCCTGTATTGTCCTCCATTGTAATCTACGCCTGCATGTTCTACCTAGAGGACGCGAGAATGGGAACTGGCGCGTTTATCGCGTTCAACGCCGCCTTGGGCAGTATTATACAAAACGCGGTACAGCTTTCTCATGCGGTAATGAGCGCGAATGTAGTCGGCCCATTGTACAAGGCGGCGCGGCCTATTTTTGATGCTGTACCCGAGTATGACGAATTAAAGAGCGAAGCGCCTGTGCTGTCTGGCGATATTAAGCTAAGCCGTATCAATTTTAGCTACAGTGCCGACCAGCCTAAGGTCATAAAGGACGTATCGCTGTCGATACGAAGCGGCGAGCATGTGGCGTTAGTAGGGCCGTCGGGTAGCGGAAAGTCTACATTGTTCCGTATTTTGTTGGCGTTTGAACAGCCGAACAGCGGCGATATATATTTTGACGGCACGAGTATAAGCAATCTTGACGTGCGTTCGGTACGCCGTCAGCTCGGGGTAGTATTGCAATCGGGACAGCTTTTAGCAGGAAGTATTTTTGAAAATATCGCAGGAACAAACCCCGACATTACCCATGCCGATGCTATGGAAGCGGTACGCAAGGCTGGCATGGAGGAGGACTTGAAGCAAATGCCGATGGGGCTTCATACCATGATTTCCGAGGGGGTAGGCACGCTATCGGGCGGCCAACGCCAAAGGATACTCATCGCTAGGGCATTGGCAGGTAATCCTAAGGTGTTGTTTTTTGACGAGGCTACTAGTGCGTTGGACAATAAAACGCAGAAAATTGTTAGTGATAGCGTAAATCAGTTAAAAATTACGCGTATTACTATTGCACATAGGCTAAGTACCATTATGGATTGTGACCGTATTGTGGTTTTGGAGAATGGTCGGATTACTGAGGAGGGTAAGTATCAGGAGCTTATGAAATTGAATGGGACTTTTGCGGCTATGGCTCGGCGGCAGATGATATAGGGGTAATCACCGTGTTTCTTGTAGGGGACGGATTTATCCGTCCCCTACAAAAAACCTGTAAATCCACACAACAAATGCAATATTTAAATCCACGTTGCATTGCCTTCCGTGCCACGCTCCCTCTGTGCCTCTGTGCCTCTGTGTGAAAAAATCTTTTAACTAAAGAATGGAGCTATATTCTTTACCTACGTTCATTATTTGTCAAAAAGATTTTCACACAGAGGCACAGAGGGAACGAGGCACAGCAGACAATAAAATGTAGATTTAAAATCAATTAAACACGGATTTAACGGATTTACGCAGATTTTGCGGATTGGCTCGTGGGAAAATATATCGCCGTTTAGTAATTTGCGTGGATAAAATCCGTGAAAATCCGCGTAAATCCGTTAAATCTGCGTTATATTGCCTTTAAAATCCGCATTTTATCGTCTGTCGTGCCACGCTCTCTCTGTGCGAACTACTGTGCCTCGACCACTGGAAAATTGCATGTTCTTGTAGGGGACGGATTTATCCGTCCCGAGGTACGCACGTTTGTCAATTTGGGACGGATAACGTCTATTAACGCAGAGCGAGGTAGCCTCGGGACGGATAAATCCGTCCCCTACAAAAAACCTGCAAATTCGCAAAATAATTGCCTAAGGGAAATGTATTATGGAATGTTTAAAGGCTCTACGAGAAAACCGCTTTACAATCCACTCCATGAACGCAAACCCTACAGAGCAGCTTTTCGCCGAGGATTGGGACACGCTTATTCAACGGCACAACGGGCATGACTGGCAGCTTTTACGCAATATGTTCATTGAACTAAACTTTCCCATTATTGAAGGGCAAAGCAAAAACCCCTTATTCGCGGCGGCTTTGAGGCGCGGACAGCTTCCGCCCATATGCGAGGGCGAGTGGATTCCTGCTAACCCCGAGGGCGTGCGGCTGTATTTGCACCCTACGCCTGTAGGCAGGCTTCCTGTGATAGAGTGCGAGGCAGACGAGGATTTCGTCCGTTTAATGCAGAGCTTGGTTTACCGCTGTGAGCCGCGCTCTGTGCCAGATTCAAGAGGGGCGGGGCTACTCAAAAATTACAATAACTGGGCGCGGATTCGTATGCGCGGCGGCTCTATTCCCAAGGATTCGACACTATACAAGGACTGTATCGCGTTGCTATCGCACCGCTACTACAGCGGCACAGAGCCTGAGCTGTTTGGGCTTACGCCGCAGGAATGGCGGCTAAAATCGCTTGTGATTCGCCGAGAACACGAGGCGGCGCACTATATGACACAGCGGTATTATCATTCGGCAAAAAGCGAAATACATGACGAGCTTATCGCGGATTTTATGGGGCTTACGGCGGCGTTTGGCTTTTATGAGCCAAATTTTTTGCTTGCCTTTTTGGGGCTGTACCCAACGTACAGAAAGGGCGGCAGACTGGCGCACTACTTGGAAAAAGAGGGCTTTGACGAGCTATGCGGCACGATTGTGCAGGCGGCGCGGAGCATTGGTGATTGTTATGAAAAAACAGGCTGTCGAATGGCGGCGTTTCATATTTTGTGCCGCACATCAGTGGCAGATATGGCGAGGGGTAGGTTTAATTGTTAGAAGCAAATAGCGATGTCGCGCTTGTTTTAATGCCCTTTGCGTCGCTTACTCACCCATCGCTTGCGTTGGGTTGCCTTTCGGGCGCGTTGCGTAAGGAAAATATTTCCACACGAAGCCTTTATTTCACCTTAGATTTTGCTAAGGAAATAGGCTTGCGGAATTATTATCTTTTTAATTTTTCGCTCGCTTATGCCGAGTGGCTTTTTTCTCGTGCCGCTTTTCCCGAAATGGAACGGCGTGACGACGATTTTTTCGATTACCACCCTTGGGTTTTGCCTCGTAATAAGGTGTTAGAAATCCGCGATTTAGTTGACGGATTTCTTGCTCGGTGCGTAGAGCAGGTTCTCGCGTTAGACCCAAAAATCGTGGGCTGTAGCTGCACATTCCACCAAACCGTAGCGTCACTGGCGTTGTTACGCAAAATTCGCGAGGCCGCGCCGCAAATTGCCACGGTTATGGGCGGCGCGAACTGCGAGGGCAGCATGGGCAGACAGCTACACCGTTCTTTTACGTGGGTTGACTATGTTTTTTCGGGCGAGGCGGACGAAACCTTTCCCGATTTTTGTCGCAATTACTTGGCAGGCGAAAAAATCGGCGGCGGCGGTTGGAATCGCCCTGAGGTTTTTACGCCTTACGACCGATTGCTTGATTCTCAAGAACAGCCCGAAAAAACGCCGCGAGGCACAGTCACCGATATGTCGGGGCTTGCCACGCCGTTTTTTGATGATTATTTCGACTGCTTGCAAAAAAGCGAAATAAAAAACAGGCTGATTCCAGGGCTGGTTCTGGAAACCTCCAGGGGCTGTTGGTGGGGCGCAAAGAAGCCGTGCGCGTTTTGCGGCTTAAACGGCTTGAACGCCAAGCAACGCCAAAAAAGCCCCGACAAGGCGGAGCATGAAATAACCGAGCTAACCAAGCGGCACGGAATCACGTCCGTGCAAATAACGGACAATATCATTCCGCCCGCGCATATGAGGGAGCTACTGCCGCGCTTTGCTGACGAGAAGCACATGAAATTCATGTACGAAACGCCCGCAACGCTAACGCGTGACCAAATGCGACAGCTTTCGCAAGCAGGGGTGCGATGGATACAGCCAGGCATAGAGCAATTGCACGACAAAGCCCTTGCCGCGCTCGGCAAGCCCAACAAGCTCTTTCACAATATCCGATTTTTGAAATTGGCGCTTGAATATGGTATCGTTTTGGCGTGGAACTGCCTTTATGGCTTCCCTGACGAGCAGGATTCCTGGTATGACGAAACGGCGGATTTAATTCCGTTATTGGTGCATTTGCAAGCACCAACGGCGGCGAGTAATATCAAATTTTGTCGGTTTAGTCGGTATTTTGATGAGGGCGAGCTTGACCTTACGCCGATGCAATTTTACCGCCATATTTATCCGCTGGACGATGAGGCGTTAGGGCGTATGGCGTACTTTTTTGATAATTTGTCTGGTACGGCGGATTTGCCCGAAAATCGGGCGGGGCTGGCGCGTATGCTTGGTAGTATAAGGGAGTGGAAAGCCCTTTTTCGTCCGATTTTTGCTAAGGATAGGAAAGAGCCGCCTGTTTTGAGGCTGACACGGAGTGGGTCGGGCGATGATGGTGGTATAATTATAGAAGATACTCGACCTGTTGCTGTTGAGTCGAGATTTTCTTTTGGTGGTGTTGAGGCGGCGGTTTATTTGGCTGCTGATGAGGGTCGGACTTTGGAGGGGATTTGTGGGGAAGTTTGTCAAAAAGGGGCGAAGATGGAAAGTTGCGAGGTGGAGGAAATTCTTCAAGGGTTTATCGCTTCACGTCTTATGGTTAAATGTCAAGATGTGTATATCTCGCTTGCAGTGCCTGCGCCGTATGTCGGCTATCCGCCAGAGGAATTAACGCCTGGTGGGTGGTTTTGTCGATAGTGTTTCACGACAAACGCATGAGCGGCAAATGTGACTAAATGGAGGACATCAAAAATGGATAATACTGCAAACTGCGGAAGCGGCTCCATTTCATTGATAGTTGAAGGGGACGACCTAAATTTTGGCAATATCCAACAGCTATTGTCATTGAACCCCACCAAAATACTTAAAAAAGGTGAAAAAAACGCAAAAATAGATGCGTGGCATTACCAATGCTGTTATAACAATCCTAACGAAATCAATTCTGTAATAAATAACTTTACAGAAATTCTGCGAAATGCAGATATTGATTCCTTAAAAAAAATATCATCAGCGGTTTATATAAAATTTTACCTACAATCAGACCTAGCACAGATTGCTTTTGAAATTAGCGATAAAAACATGAAAAATTTAAATAACTTGAACTTAACGATTTATTTTTCTGTGTTCTCTTGGGGTGGGGTTGTAAGTGATGGTGAGGAGGCTTGAAATATTTTGTGTTTCTGTGAGATTCAAAAAGCGGGAGTGTTTAATAAATAATTTTAAGACGTTACAATATCCCCAAAAGGCATGATGCCAATGAACTGCAAAAAATGCAGAAGTGAAAACACTATAAAAGCTAGATTTATTAAAGGTGAGCAGCGCTATAAGTGCAAGGACTGCGGGTGGCGGAGATTATCTATATGACGAGGCAGCCATGGTTAAAAAAAATGTAGAGTTAGTAACTATTTTAGAGAATTATTTGTCTTAATGCAAGAGAAAGGAGAGGAAATTAAATGAATAATCCTCCCCCAAACAAAATATCGTTTGATAGCTTCAGCGAGATGATGTTGGGCAATCCCGGAAAAGAAGGAATCGAGATTCTGTTTCACCTTGATGGCTATGAAGATTACCAAGATTCATGGATGGGTAAATTGTTGGACAAAATCACAAAAAAAGAAGTTTACTGGTATGGCTTAGTCGGAGATGGTTCTCAGGCTTATGAATTTGAGTCCTTCGGCGAGTTTATTAACGCAAACGTATTCCATGGAAAATCACTAAAAGAAGTGTGGGATTGTGTTTTTTTAGATTTATGGGATGGTTAATTTGTTAGTAATGGGGCGATTTCTTTACATCGCACCCAAGTACCCGAGCGGAGCAAGTTTTTAACCAATTGAGTAAAATGCAAAAATCCTTTGGGTTAAGATAGGGAGGCGGTGGATTATGGTTTTTTATTTATTAAGACATGATGAGAGTTACCCCCGTATTTGGTATAATGACGATGCCAGCCCCTTTGAAACAATAATTTGCCCTAAACATAAATGGCATCAAAGAGGCGTTAGAAACGAAAATCTAAATCTTAGTATACTAGTAAAAAAGAAAAAACTTGGGGATTTTGTGTCAACAGTTTATAGTGACTGGCTTATTACAGATAAGGTTAGATAACTACGAAATAAACCATCCACGAACCCCTTGTCCGTAGGCATTTTTTAGGATTACCCCAATACAATGTAATATAGCGTAAGTATTGGTGGTGAAAGACATGGACGATAAAAAGCCAAATACCACAGAAAAAATCGTTCTGCCCAAAAGCCTACAGCGCGAAATGATTAAATTTTTCGCACGGTGCATTCCTGTTACGAGTGTACCAGACAAGGACAGCAGTCAGCAAGCCCCTGAAATTCCAAAAAAAGGGGTGCTGACTTTTGACAAGCACAGCGATTTACGTTCGTGTTTCCACCGAGGAGCAGGTACGCGAGGGTTACTCAATCCGAGCGCAAGAGGAAAAATTACAAAGCTACGCAAAACTTAAAGACTGGCACGTCTACAGCATATACGCCGATGAGGGCATCAGCGCAAAGGATATCGAGGGCAGACCCGAAATAAAAAGGCTTATAGCCGATGTCATTAGCGGCAAAGTTAAGAACGTGCTGGTTTACAAAATTGACAGATTAACCCGCTCCACAAAGAACCTAATAGAGTTAATCGACCTTTTTAACCAGTACGATTGCGCCTTCAATTCGCTGAATGAGGCTATTGACACCTCATCAGCCACGGGCAGAATGTTCCTCAAAATCGTGGGCATTTTCGCCGAGTTTGAACGGGAAAACCTCGCCGAGCGTGTTCGGTTAGGTTTCGAGCGTAAAGCCAAGGAAGGCGATAGCTCAACGGCTTTCTTCTCGTCATACGGCTACCATCGGGCGATTGGCGAAAAAGTGCAAGTCATTGTTGAGGAAGAAGCGGAAATCGTCAGGCGCATTTTCAATATGTATTTGCACGATAACTACAACTTCACGCAAATCGAAAAAATGCTGAACACCGCAAATATCCCAAGTAAACGAGGAAAATTATGGGGAGCGAGTTCGGTAAAATGTATTTTAACTAACCCAAATTACATCGGGAAAGTACGTTATAGCTGCTATGACGAAACTCGTTATTTTGAAGCTGATGGCAAACATGAAGCCATAATAGACACGGCTACCTTTTATGAAGCGCAGGACAAAATCCAAAGAACAAAGCCCGTAAGCAGAACAAAACTGCCCACAAGCGGGGTATACTTCTGCGGGATTTTACGCTGTCCTGTATGTGGTGGAAAGTTTACATCGAAAGGAATTATTCAAACGATGGGAAGAAAACGCCCGAACGCCCCGCATACCGTTGTAATAACACACTCAGCAAGTATAAAACTTGCACTAATAAATCGGAAATTCGCCACATAAAAATCGAAACGGCATTCGAGGAATATATCGCCAACATAGAAAACTTCACAGAATTAGAATCCGTTGATATATCCGAAATATCCAAAGCCCCCGACCATTCTAAAGAAATAACCGCCATTAACAACGAAATAGTGCAAATAGAGCGGAAAGCCAGCGAGATTATGGCGTTATTTATGGGAAACAAAGTGGATTTTGAAACATATCAACAAATGGTGAAATTGGGTAAGGATAGGAAAGACGAATTAACCGCAAGGCTGAAACTGCTCCAAAACATAGAAGCCTCGTTGGAGTCACGGCAAAGCAAAAGAGAAATTGTGGCAAACCTTCGTGAAAATTGGGGGAAATTGAACAACGAACAAAGACTACAATTCCTACAAAAATTTGTCAAAGAAATGGTAGTCCGCAAAGAACCTCGCCCCGGCGAACGATACGGTGTAGCGGCAATTGAAAAACTTGAGTTTAACGATTTTTAAACAAGAATCTCTCGCATCTAGCTTGACGGCTGCCGTTTATGACACGGTAGCCGTCAAGTATTATGCCTGCGTGAGTTCTTACGTAGGCAGGCATCCGTAAGTTTTGGATTTATGGTGATATATGGTATAATATACTTGTACATAGTTCCGCAAATTGAACATTTGGCTTAAAGAGCCGTCCGCCGGTTTTCCCAAGAACTATGTACAATCGGACGGCTCTTTAAGTCATAATGAAAGGGGGGCTTATGCCTAAAACTGTCAAAACGAACAAATCCAGCAACATGATTAAAATATTGGTATCAACTAATGAAACCCAAGGACAGCGAGAAAGCGACTTTTGCTTTGTCCCAGAGAATGAGCCTGTCCACAGAGGGGTAAACACGGACAAAGAAAACACCAGTGACAATTTCAACAATGTGGGATGTCTTATCGGGTTATATTGCACAAAAGGAACAACAACAATAAAAGTTGCCTCAGTTGAAATGACTAAGGAGCAATATATTGATGGATTTGTGAATAATTTACGCTGTTCTAACTCGAGCAAGGCAGAAATTGAAAAAATAAAAAAAGAAGCTAAACTGATGCTTAAAGTGGCAGCCATATATGAGGTCGGCTCGGTTTTGGAATATATGTTTGGTGGCTTCGGTCTTAGAAAGGGTAAGGAAACTTATCAGTACGGAAACAGCGGCGGTAATATTATGCTGCTCACTCAAAGAACCAAGGACAACAAAAACTGGATAACCATAAGCGATGCCGGGGGAATTAGCATTTTTGACTTTAATCATTGGGACGATGATGGAAGCATCGCCAGAGATTATCTTGATTGCGTTGTCGAGGATTTTGGAGAATATAATTTTCGCAAGGCAATGCCACGAGAAATTAGGGCGAAAATCGAGAAATCTCAGTACAAAGACGAAGTCTATCAGTCAATTGATAATTTCCTAATGGAGAGAAATTTTGTTACAACGATTCGATGCGAAGAATAGGGGCAAAACATTGTGCTTTATACCTCGGAATATTTTTCTTATGGTCTAAGTATGTGCAAAAAAAGAAAACCTCACAAGTCATGGAATAATGGTTTGTGAGGTTTTTTTGTTAGAAACCGTTCAGAATCTCCTAATCATCAATGCAACAAACGCAAAAACCAACATTTGTAAAGAAGTAGCGAGCTTGCGTTCGGTGTTTTTCCAAAGCCTGTGACACTTTTCGAGCCAGCTAAAAGTACGCTCAACAACCCAACGCTTGGGTAAAACGGCGAATGTATGCAGTTCGTTTCGCTTCACAACCTCGACATTCGCACCAAGAATATCGCGAACAGATTCCGCAAACGGCTTGCCTGTATAGCCGCCGTCAACAAGAATATTTTGGACATTTGACAAATCGTCGCGGTAATTCTGAAACATTTCAATTGCCCCGGCGCGGTCGGTTATGTTGGCTGTTGTTATATGAATCGCGTGCGGCAAGCCGTTTGTGTCAACCGCGATATGACGTTTAATGCCGCTGACTTTTTTGCCCGCATCATACCCTTTTTCCTCGGCGGAGCTTGCATTTTGTACGCTTTGCGAATCAACGATGCAAAAACTCGTTTTGGCGAGCCGCATATCTTGCATACGCACATGGCTGACCAATTTTTTTTAAGACATCTTCAAGTATGGAAAAGCCCGTTTCTTGCGGCTTTGACCATATTTGAAAGTAGAAATATACCGTCGTCCATTTTGGAAAATCGCTCGGCAACATACGCCATTGAACGCCGCCTTTTACGACGTACAGCACCGCACAAAATACGTCATATAAATCTATTTTACGCGGTTTTGTTCTTTTCTTCGCGGCTTCCAAATCCTTGCGAATTATTTCAAATTCTTCGCGACTTATGTTGCTTGGGTAATTGGTCATTGGATTCACCTTTTTGATTGATTATATCACATGTTCAGAGTGGGTGAAAGATGTTAAACAGTTTCTTAGAAAATTCCCTAAATAGCCCTTACCTTTGTGTCCGTTTTCATGGGTATAGTATAAGGATTTTTAACTGTAACCGTTCTGTTACCACGCTGTAACCAAACCCTGCCGTTATGGTGTACGGTTACAGTACGGTTACAGCGTTCCAAGCCTTTTATTTCAGGCTTCGCAGATTTGTGGAACGATTACGGGGTAATGTCATATATATTATATATAATATATATGCAAAAGAGTGTGTCGTAGCCATTTTAGTTTTTGATTTGCTGTGTGTGATTCTTGTTGGGTGCTATGCAGCCGCTTTGCGGCTGCACAAAAAACAAAAAATTTGAAAAATTTTTGAAAATTTTCGCCGCCCAACAGCAGGGCAGGGCGGGCAACAATGGGCTGGACGATGGGAAAAATAGGTGTACGTATTTGGGGGGCATGGTAGACCATGTTATATGATTTGCTTAGGGACTACAGGGAGTATCTCTTGAAATCCCTTCGTCCCGAAACGGCGGGGACGTATTACAAAAGGCTTGCAACTTTATTAGTGGGACAATCCGTTGGGAATACGGTTGCTCGGCTTGAAGTGGGTAAGGTTTTGGATAAATTGGGTGAGATAAAGTACAAGAATTATTTTTCGCAAAGCAAGAACGCTTTTCTTCATTTCTGCGAATGGCAGGGCATTAAGCTGTCCGCAGATACGCTTGCTTGTATTGCTGAACTAGAGAAAGCAACCAAGAAAAAGTACAGGAAGCTAAAGCCTGTGGATTTTGCCTCCATTGAGGGGAAAATAAAACGCCTTAAAAATATGAAGTTAAAACTTAGCTTTCAAACAATTATTGCAACAGGGCTTCGTGTGTCCGAACTAGCAGTGCTGACACTCGATAATTGCACGCTTTCTGCCGATTCAATAAAGTTTAGCTTTATCGGCAAAGGCGGAAAGGCTGGAACGGCAGGAATTGAAAGGGTCGAACACCCTCTGCTCTTTGAACGCCTCCACAACCTGATAACCTCCACCGCTCCCTGCCCCGCGAAAATATTCTATTCTTCGGATTACTTGGAATCAAAGGCAAGGGTGTTGGGATTCACCTGCCATGATTTACGCCGTGCTTTTGCCAAAATTGAGTATAAAAAGTGCAAAAACAAGGCTGAGGTGAGTGAAAAGTTACGGCATACGAACAAGCGAACTACGAATATATATCTAAGAAGTAAGGTTAAAATCTAGGGCGGTGATAGCGGCAATGAAACTACTTGACCTAATTATAAAAGAATACATCGCCATAGTTGAAACCTTGGCGGAAAACAAGCCTATAGAAAACAACCGAATCATTGTCGAGCGTGAGGAATTTAAGGCTATGCTCGAACAATATGGCTACGTCTCTTTCACAGCTAAAACCAAAGCCTACAAAGCCTTGAACTTCATAATCCACGACAACAACAATTACACCATGCCATATAAAGACCAAGAACTAAAAAAGACGATTCGGAAAGTAATCATCAATTACAATACATATCAAATTGTGAAACATTTATTTGGGACAAATATAAATATCTAGGAGCGTTGCGGTGTACAGACAAACAAGGCTTGAAAAAATTATGCATACGAAGATTCTTATTGAACTCCTAAAACTGTTTTGGGTCGGCACATATAAGGTATCGAGGGAAAATCCTCGCATAGGAATCATGTACGCTTGTATGGTAATTGTAACGATTTTGGCAGGGCTAATCACAGGAAACTGGGGTTGGAGGATATTTGTTATTTTCTGCATTGGCACAGCCCTCGGCATATGGCAATTCATTAAAGACGCTCCCATGAGAAAGAAACGGATATTTTTCGAGGACGTGTTTATTACCATGGATTTCAGAGCTTCCGACAGCCTTTATCCGATGTTCATATATGAAACTGACGTATCCGAATATACAACCGTATTTTCTTTTAGCACCTTAATCCCCGAGCATAAATGGAAATCCCGAAAAAGTGAACTGGAAATGTACTTTAATGAAAAAATCATAGATATAAAGCAAAATACCAACGACAACAGAATAATAAACGTATATGTCCAACTCAATCCTCTGCCCGATTATATAGAGTGGAGCGACAAGTATTTTTGTGTGGACAATATACTTGCCATTGGAATAGATTATTTAGGCGTTATCGGGTTAAACCTCAAGCAGCACCCTCATGCCTTTATAGCCGGCGAAACGGGAAGCGGCAAGTCAAATATCCTGAAAAGCCTTATTTATCAAGCGTTGGTTAAGGATTATGAAGTAGCCCTCATTGACTTTAAGCGCGGAGTATCTTTTTCCGCCTTTTCAGATTATGTAAAAATCCATTTCGACTACAAAGACGTAGCAATCGTGTTACAAGCTATGGTCGCTGAAACACACAGCCGACTGGATAAATTCAGAAGCACCAAGGTTGACAATATAGACGACTATAACCAAATTTCGGGCAATGGGCTGAAGCGAAAAATAATTTTTATAGACGAACTGGCGGAGCTTCTGAAAACAAGGGACAAAGAAACAGCAAACGCCTTAAACGACAGCATTGAAACCTTAACACGTCTTTCTCGTGCGGCGGGCATTCACCTAATTATGGGAATCCAACGCCCCGACAGTACGATTGTAAGCGGTCAAATAAAAAACAACGTATCATTTCGGGTGTGCGGCAGGTTTGTGGACAGAGAGCCAAGCAGAATTATGTTGAGTTGTGACGCGGCGAGTGCCTTGCCCAACATCAAGGGCAGATTCATTGTCAAGGACGACAATTTATGGGAGGTTCAGAGCTTTTATTTTCCTCCCGATATGGCTATTCCGCAGGATATAGAAAAAAGGCAATCTCACGGCATTGAAGAAAAACCGAAGGATTCAATCCCTCCGCAGGAAGAAGTAATGGACATAGAGCAACCACAGGAAAAAACAATGGACGCGGAGCAATCTAAACCGCCCACATCTGAACCCATTAACTTTGATTTCAGCGGATTTAATAAATAGAAAACCGATAGCTTATGCGAATTTTGGGGCATGAAAGGGGGAACAAGGATATGCTCAAATCTAAACCTACCGCATTTTATATTGGAATAATAGCCTTAACTCTACTGTTTTTCGCGCCTGAACTAATTTCTATATTGGGGGGAGGGCATTCAAATATAGCTACAACCGCAGTAAGAAATACACCAAGTACACCATACAGCGGAAACTCGTTTGCCGAATCAAGCGATATAAATACGACAGCAATCCCCACTGAGGACACCGAAAATTTCATGCCCGCCGTAGACGACATTTTCATCCATGGTACATCACAAAACGAAAATATCCGAACAACGGAAACCGACAACCGCTCCAATCTTCTTCGGCTGCCCACATTCGGCGGTGAGTTGATAGAACTATGGGCGGATATTGAGTTAAACGCTGTTTTAGCTCGTTCTGTCGGTCTACCGATACCCGATGACAGCCCGATGTTAAAAACCGCTGTGACGGAGAATATTAACCTATCCCCCTATATTTTGCGGGCTAACTTCATAAATGCCGAAAGCCCGGCGGAAGAAGCGGCAGCAGCATTTATACGCCAATTCGACCCAAACGGAGTTCTTGGCAAAAACCAAGGTCAAGCTGTAAGACCGAGGTCGCTTAGAACAAGCGTATGGATAGAACATCTGGACGGCTCTGACTGGAATAGTGACGAGAATGCCGCAACAATAATCTTGGCATTACGAAACCCATTGACGGGCGACCATGTTATCGCCATGCACGGTGTCAGCAGGGAAGCCAGCGTTGTGCGTATAGTTGATTCTGGCGAATTGTTCACAAGAGAAAACGAAACAGTGAATAATCTTATCCCCAACGTAGCGAACGAAGCGCAACCCGAAAATCTCCTCCGAATTGCCACATCAAACGGAGGCTATGTTGATATTTGGCCAGACTTTGAACTGACTAGAATTGCCGCAAGTGTTACAGGGCTGACATTGCCCGAGGGCATAGACCCCGCACTTGCGGATGCGGTTACAGGAAACGGCATATTCTACGTATCCATTCTCCAAGCTAATTTTATATATGCCGAAAACTGGATAGATGAAGCCGACGCTTGGTTTAGAAGTCAATTTGACCCGAACCAAGCCCTTGGGCGAAATGCACAAAACCAAACCAGACGACCTGCAATACTCAGAACAAGCATATGGATTAGACATTTGGACGGCTCTGAATGGAATCCAAACGCGGCAACAATTGTTTTATCGTTAGACAGTCCGTCACATGGCGACCATGTTATAGCTGTTCATGGCGTAAGCAAGGATATTAGTGTTGTGCGTATAGTTGATACGGATTGAACTGTTGAACTGCGGTGAAAGTGCTTAAAAATACCCGAAAATCCTTGAAAAATGGAACATTTTGTGGTATAATCATGGTGTAAAGTAGCAGGTTTTTTGCCTAGAAAGAGGAGTATGACAAGCATTAATAAGGAATCAAATGTCAAAGCGTAAAGCAAGTTATGATGAGGAATTTAAAGAAGAACTAGAACCAGTAGTAGACATGGTTATTTCTTGGTGGAGCGATAACATCTATTCTAAACAAGGTGAGAAATCAGAGAACCCAATAAATCTCAATACTGTCAACGGGCAAATAAAATTAAACCCCGAGCAAGCCAAGGTAATTTTGGCTAGTTTGGCAAATTTTTTAATCTATCTTAGAGATGACCGAATTAAAGAGAAAAAGATTATAGATGAAGTCACGAATATGATAAAAGCTGTAAATTTTGAAAATAACAGTGTCGGCGGACAAATCAAGTTGAATCCCGAACAAGCCGCAGTGGTTTCAGCTAGTTTTGTGCATTTCATCAATATTCTCAAGGAGAATCGCCATACGGAGAGAATGATTACAAGCCAAGTTATGCATCTGATAAAAAACGCAGATGTTGAATATAAGGTGAATTAAGAGTAAGAAATTTGGACGAAAGGAAAATATGAAAAAAGCAAGATATGCTCAAAAATCGAAGCCTCAATTATATTCTGAAAAGGAAATGGCGGTTATCGAATCGCATATATCAAAACATTATGGGAAATTTAATGTTGTGCTGCATGAGAAGGTATCGTCAGGTATACATGTGGATATTGCCGTCATTGAACCAACGAAAAAACGGAATTTTTACACATTGGTAACAATGGGAATGGGTGTCCACCGAATGAATGTTCCGCCAGAACTTGCGGATGAAGGAATTGACCGTGCGGAACTTATGATTTGTCTACCGCCGGACTGGAAGCTGCCAAAAGGCTGCGATATTTGTAAGGGTGGGGAGAGCAACAGCGCTGATATTCACATGGACGAAAGCTGGTACTGGCCTATTCGTTGGCTAAAAATCTTAGCACGTTTGCCAATAGAGAATAACTCATGGCTTGGATACGGTCATACGATTCCAAATGGGGTAAATGCAGAGCCTTTTGCTGAAAATACTAAACTTGGCTGTATTCTCCTAATCCCGCCGATACAATTTGAGGAAGATGCACAAGTTTGTGAAATGCCCGATGCAAGCAGTGTCGGATTTTACCAACTACTGCCGATATATGCAGACGAAATGGGATATAAACTCGAAAAAGGTACAGGCGCGCTTTTGGATAAATTCAACAGTCATCAGGGAATAACGGATTTACTGACACTTGATATAAACCGCCCGAGTGCGTTAAGCGGCTAAGACCACAAGTTATGGGCATGATTATAAAGCTGCATGGAATGTCCATGACGTACATAATCCGCCAATAATTACGCATACTACCAAGGAATCTAAACTAAAAAATTGAGGTGTTGTTATGGCAAAGGCAGGAATGCGCCGTCCAAGCCCGGAAGAACCGCACGGTACGGAAAGCAACAAAAAGAACAAAAAACCAAAAAATGATGTCCAGCCTGTTCCCGAAATACAAGGAAAAGAGAAAAACAAATAAGTTTGGAGAAAATATTATGATTGATATAAAGAACACTTCAAGTCTTCCCATGAACTCTTTAAGCGAAATAGCGACACCTAACGCAAACGCGGAGCATATTACCGCTCTTGTCAAAGAATCGGGTCATGTGACGGGGTATCAGCTATCCAACGGAAATATTCTCGATAAACCCGAAGCCGTGGCGCTGGCGAAGCAAGGCGGCATTGTTGGCGTGGGTATTGCCCACCGCAATGGGAATGAATATTTAAAATCACTTCCCGATGAAACAGAAAGCAATAATCTTAGTAATCTTCCGACTGTTACGAATGAAAGCTAAATGTATATCCGATAAAATCAAAGGGGAGCCTGTATGATAAGGCTCTCTATTTATTTTCACCAAAACGAATCATATTTGAGCCTAAAAGGGGCAGGCGTTTATGAACAGCTTTGAAGGATGGTATTTTAAGCACCAATCGGGCAATAAATCACTGGCTGTAATCCCAGGCAGAGCAGCCGACAGTGCGTTCGTTTTGATTATTACAAACGATAATTCATATCATGTTTCCTATCCGTTATCAGAATATCACAAAACCCGACACCCATTCTCTCTGCATGTCGGAAAGAATATTTTCACGCATAACGGCGTAATTCTCAATATTCGCCGCCCCGAAATAACACTGAACGGCGAAATAAACTACTCGGGAATAACTGCAATAAAAGGCGACATTATGGGACCGTTCAAATTTTTCCCGATGGAATGCCGTCATGGAATTATTAGCATGAGGCACTCGCTTAACGGCGATATAACACTAAATGGCGAGCAACAACATTTCAGCGGCGGCACAGGATATATAGAATCCGACAGCGGAAAATCATTCCCGAAAGGGTACACATGGGTGCAGTGCAACGATTTCAGCGGCGATTGCTCAATCATGGCATCGGTGGCGCGAATACCGTTTTACGGCTTGCAGTTTTGGGGCTGTATTTGCGTTGTGTGGTTAAATGGGCGAGAATATCGGCTTGCAACATATAAAGGTGTAAAAATCTTGCGTTGCGAACGTGGAAACATTGAACTAAAACAAGGCAATTATCGGCTTACCGTAAGTATTGATGAATGCGAAGGACACAAGCTCCCTGCGCCGCAATCGGGCAAAATGAGCCGCCTTATCCGCGAAACATTATCTTGCCCCGCACATTTTAGGTTCATGGACGGCGACCATTGCTTGTTTGACGGCAAAAGCGAAAATGCAAGCTATGAATATATGATTTGATTATAATTGGTCAACTATACTTTTGAGATTATCTATTACGAAGTTTTCATCTTTGTTTGGCTTAAATAGTAATTTCATCGCATCCAGTTTAATATTTGGATAGTCATCCGATCTATCGAAATCAGTGTAGTGCGCGCAGTCAAAGCCTATAATGTAAAAGTTACCTATAATTTCTCCAAAGGTTAATCCCCAATGGCAATCAACAGGTATATCATCATGGGGAACACCAAAATATTTATGACCCTTGGGGAGTTTAACATAACCGGTAAAATATCGCCTAAGAGGTTCCTGCCGTATTAAGCATGTATATCCTTTATACTTAAAATCCTTGCTAATTGGGGTGCTAGGATTATCTGAATCTGTGTTCATATATTGATTATAACATACTTTGCGTAAAGAGCGTTTCTGCCTGATAAATCGTGGTTTGAAGCAAAAAAGGAAAAGACCTGTAATTATTTGGTTTAAGGGGCAAGTTGCGCTATAATGTATGTGTGTACAATTCAATAAGTGGTGTGGTTTAAAAGACCCCCCTGTTTAGTTCAAACGGATTGTACAAATCGGCCGAATCTTTAAGCAAAACGAAAGGGACATATGAATATAAAATTTACAAATCAACAAATCCGATTGATTAAAGAGTTGCTGAGTTCATCAGTGATGGATAGCTTGGGCTATGGCAGCGCTGAAATAGCAACAGCGCGTCAGGTATTGTGTGCAATCGAAGATGCAGAGTACGAACACGAACAAAATATTGAGCCAGAGAACTCATGGCCAAGACGAAGTCGAGCGATATGAAAATTAACAACGATGAATACTTAATGTCACGTCCGACCCAAAGTGTTAAAGGCTGTTAAATTGACTGCTATTTTGACTGTAATCACACATTATTTTAGTGTCTCGCAGTGTCCGACTTTTAATCTATTTTCTCATTTTGTATTGTTGTTGCCATAGGACTCAAAGACAATTTCCTTCCGAATTTCGCCTTTTGCTCGGTCATAAATTTTTTCGCTTGACTATTATTTTTAATTTGCCCATCATCCAAAGTCACATTATTCAATTGCGGGTAAATGCCTAATATGTACTTAGAAACTGTTTAACATCTTTCACCCACTCTGAACATGTGATATAATCAATCAAAAAGGTGAATCCAATGACCAATTACCCAAGCAACATAAGTCGCGAAGAATTTGAAATAATTCGCAAGGATTTGG
>Ga0099364_10000731_pt1 | contig 55756 bp, 41 predicted proteins | sample TergutTh196P3_FD_73070 | JGI IMG/M metagenome (GOLD analysis project Ga0099364, IMG submission 73070) | Microcerotermes parvus P3 segment gut microbial communities from Pointe-Noire, Republic of the Congo - Th196 P3 | ecosystem: Host-associated > Arthropoda: Insects > Digestive system > Gut ... | reverse complement strand
GCATTGACCCGTTTGTAAAATATGCCCAGGAAAAACACCGCAAATATCGGCGGAGCAATGTATGCCTGCACGCTCTGCAAGTAGCCGTACAACGAGCCCGGCATGTGCTGGATAATCGGCACCCAAAGCAAACTCAGAATCACCATCACCGCAGTTGCAATACGGCCAACAATCACGAGATGCCGTTCCGAAGCGGCCGGCTTGTATTTTTTGTAAAAGTCCATCGTGAAAAGCGTTGAACTCGAATTAAATACCGAGGCCAGCGAACTCATCAATGCCGCCATCAAGCCTGCAATGACCAAGCCTTTCAAACCAATCGGCAAAACTTCTTTGACCAAAATCGGGAAGGCTTGATTCGGATCATACAGAACTTCCGGCCCAATGACTCCCTGAACCGCCAAGCCATACGCGATCATCCCTGGCATGATGAAGATAAATACCGGTGTTAACTTTAAGTAGGCACCGAAAATGGTTCCCCGTCGGGCTTCCGTCTGATTCCTCGCGGCCAGCGTCCGTTGCACGATGTATTGATCCGTTGTCCAATACCAAAGTCCCACGATGGGAGCACCAAAAAGCAGACCGAACCAAGGAAATTCGGGATGTGAATTCGGCTTCCATAAATTGAAGTGATCCGCTTTTTCCCGGTCTTCGTCCGGCATGATTTCTTCCAATTCTTTATCTCTGTTTTGACTTTCGGCCAGCAATTCTTCGAGCCGTGCGGAGCCGAAGCGTTCTTCGAGATTGTTGTTTGCGATGTCGTCCGATGTCAGTTCGCTGATCGGCAGATAATTGTGCCGATTTCTATCGTCTTTGTGTTTTGGCCGTTTGATGATAATATCCCTGCCGTCTGTATCCTGCAAAAATACGGGCGATTCCTGACCTTCCGGCATGATTTCGACGATTTTGTAACCGTAAATTCGGTCAACACCTTGTACGGTATTGCGAAGCATTTCCCAACCGCCGACTTGCCAAAGTCCGATGAACAAAACGCACGCGGAGCCGATGATGAGTACTGCCGTTTGGAACAGGTCGGTAAACAAAATTGCCCGCAGTCCGCCGAGGATGGTATAGAGTCCCGTCAGGGCGACCATCGCGATGGCACCGAGCCAAAAATTGTCGATTCCCGGTATCAGAGCGATGGGAAAGAGAGCCTTGAAGACGATACCGCCTGCGAAAAGCGTTACGGAGATTTTCGTCAAGATGTATGCGATCAGGCAGACGAAGGAGAGGAAGAGTCGGGCGGAGGAGTTGTATCGTCGTTCGAGGAATTCCGGCATGGTATAGACGCAACTTCGTTCGTAAAACGGCACCATGACCCAGCCGAGCACGAGGAGACACCAGGCGTGCAGTTCAAAGTGTGCCATGGCCATCCCGTCGCGAGCACCGGAGCCGGCGAGTCCGATGAGGTGTTCGGAGCCGATGTTCGAGGCGAAGAGGGAGGCACCAACCATGACCCAGGTGGCTCTTTTTCCGGCGAGGAAAAAGTCTTTGGTGGTATCGGTTTTTTGTCGAACGACCCACCATGCAACGCCGAAGAGGATTGCGAAGTAAGTGGCGAGCGTGACCCAGTCCCAAAATGCTAATGTGTGTTCCATTGTTGATTTCTTTTTGTTGATTGATAAAAACCGGTTTCTCTGTGCCCCGCAGGCGGGGCGGCTAACATCGCTCTGTTAGCATGTTTATTCTACTACGAGCACGCCTGCCGAATACGCCGGCAGGGTAAATCGCACCGCTCCACCTTCCACTTTCACTTCGACATCACGCGGTGTTATCGCCGTCGGATTCGCCAAGGTATTGCGGTCATTCAATCCCCTTGCCGTTACCAATTTTAATGATGATTCCTGCATATCCGCACCGACATTGAGCGTAACATTGCGAACCTCATTCGTCGGATTCACTGCTTTGAAGTAGAGCGTCTTGCCATCTTCCGATTTCGTCGCGACGACATTCAGTCCTTGCATATCACCATCCAAGCCGATGCGAATCGGAGCATAATGGTTTCGCCACAACTTCATCACGACATAATTCGGCGCGGGATACCAAGTCCTATTATCAAAATTGATAAACGCATTGTCCCAGGCCGTTGCCCTCGCATGACGCAAAAATAACGCCGGGGCTGCCATCTCCATAAAATCGCCGCAACGCTCAAACACATTGAGCAGCCCGCCCGCATACAAGCCCGTACGCCAATCGGTTGATTGGGCATTCCATTCCGAATCGAAAATCTTGATGTTCGGATTCGCCGAATCGTCGATCATCGCCTTGATTTCGTGGAAATAACTTTCCAGCCAAAGCGGGCCGGTCGCGAAATTGTCTGCATCCCATTCGTAATGGTGAAAACTGAGCCAATCGAACAGTTCGGCGGCCCCTTCGATGACGCCGCGGTCAAATCTTCGGCGTTCGTCGAGCGTTCCCCGCCACGACCCGCAGGCCGCGATCTTGATCGTCGGATCCATCGCCTTCATTGCCGGGATAAACTTTTTGAGGGCCGCAACGTAGTCCTCGATGGAGGTTTCAATTTCGTTGTCGATTTCCCAATACTTGACGTTATACGGTTCGGGATGGCCGTTTTCGGCACGGATTCGGCCCCATTTCGTCGTTTCGGGACAGCCGTTGCAGTATTCGAGCCAATCGAGGGCTTCCTGCAACCAATCGACATCAGCAGTTTCCGGCGTGCGGTCGACGTTCCACATCGGCGTGCCGATATTGATGACGATCATCGGCTCCGCACCGACCGCCCGACACATCGCGATAAACTCGTCGGTGCCAAAACTGTTGACTTCGAGGTCATCCCAAATGCTGAAGGGATACGGCCCGCGTTTATCCTGCGGCCCGATGCCGTCTTTCCAGCGGTACGCCGAGGCGAAGCAACCGCCGGGATAGCGTATCACCGGCGGGCGCAGGTCGGCAATCGCCTGTAGCAGGTCGGGCCGAAACCCGCCATTCTCCGCCCAACTTTTGGGCATGATGCTGATCTGGTCGATAAGAACAGCCGCGTTAGTACCCAGCGCCAACAGTTCTAAAATGCCATCCGGCATATCCCGGGGGGGAGTGAATTCAGCAGTAAAGCGAGCCCATTCATTTGTGGCCCTTTTTTCGAGGATGTGAAATCCTCCTCTTTCTTGGCTTTCTGGACCAAAACTAAAACGGAGATGAATCGCCACACCATCAGCCGTTCCTCGTATTTGCTTTGCCCAAAACGAAACCATGTAGGTTTCTCCCTGTTTGAGATTATAACCGGCTTGTTTAATCCCAATCGGCTGCCTTTCCCGTGGTTCAATCTGAACACTTGTGTTGCCATTGAGGGCATCCGTTGTATTCAACGATATTGTGCCAAAATTGTCGCCGAAGGTTTCCCAGTGCCGAAGTCTTACCGCATTGGAAACCGGCGGCACCTCGTCGAAGAGCACGGTTTGCCCGTCGAGCGATGTAACCCTGAAATTTCGGAATTGTGCCTGGGTACTCCAGGTGCCGATGCCGACGCGACCGGCTCGTGCCATACCGGGATCGGCAATGTCGAGGACTTGCGTGCCGTCGATGGAAACTTTGACATTGTTGCCTTCGCATCGGACGGTAATTTTGTACCATTTGCCGGTTTCGATGGTGCCGTTGACCTGGCGACCAACGACGCTTTGGCGACCTTGTCCTGCACCTCGGCGTTCGATGGCGTGTTGTTGATTATTCCAGCCGCCGAGATTGGCCCAGGAGAATACATCATCATTTTGCACACGGAAGAGCAGGAGAAAGCCTTCCGCACCAGCGGTTTTTTGGGCTTCGACGGTGAATTCGTAGTCCGACCAATCTGCATCGCCGAAGAGGAGCCGATGGTCTTCCCCGCCTGCTCGTTGCGAGATGATGCCGTCGGTTTGCGACCATCTGCCGCCGCTGTGGTCCTCAAAGGAACGGTTCCAAACGAGTTCGCCCCAAAGCCCGCCGTTGATGGAACTGTAGATGTGTTCGAGGAAGTGCGAATAGATTTTTTCGTCGATCCGGTTCAATTCCTGTTCCGGTTTGAGTGTGAGGTGTACATCCACGGCCAGTGCAGGCAGGGAGAGCATGCCGAGCAGTGCAAGCGGCAGGAGGGTTCGGAGTAGGTTCTTCATCATAAGGTTGGATTGCTGTTTGTGCAAAAGGTTGCAATAGCAAAGTGCCAGTGTAATCGTTTGTCCCAGTGCGTCAAGTCGAAATGGCGAAAAAATGTATCGAAATCGCGAACGCTTGGCTTCAATTCCTCCGTGCCGCATCACGCAGCACGATCAACTCCTTCATCACATGATACAACGGTTGCTGGTGATTGGCAATGCCAAAACTGTCATGCAATTCACGATACAACGCATACAACTTCGCATAGACCGGCACCGCCTTTTTGTTCGGCTTGTAAATCGTCGGCTTCGTGCCGGTCATCTTTTTTTGTGCCGCCTGCACGGTTTTGAACGCCCCGCCCGCGACGGCACCGAAAATGGCCGCTCCCAATGCACACGTCTGCGGACTACGGCTAATTTTCATCGGCTTGTTGCACACATCCGCGTAAATCTGCATCGTGAGCGGACTCTTCTCCGCAATGCCGCCGCAGTTGATGACCTCTTCCACCGGCACGCCGTATTCCTCGAAGCGTTTGATAATCGTCAGGGCCCCAAATGCCGTCGCCTCAATGAGCGCACGGTACATCTCCGGTGCGCTCGTGTGCAATGTCATCCCGACAATCTGGCCGGTCAAGAGTTGATCCACCAAAACCGTCCGGTTGCCGTTATTCCAGTCGAGGGCAAGCAATCCGCTTTCGCCGGGCAAGAGTTTTGCCGCTTCGCGTTCGATATTGACATGCACATCGACGCCTCTGTCGGTAAACTTTGCCGGCACAAGATTTTTCACGAACCAGTTGAAAATATCGCCGACTGCCGACTGGCCCGCCTCGAGACCGTACATTCCCGGCATCACGCTGCCCGGCACGATACCGCATAAACCCGGTATATCCGCCAGAGATTGGTCCAGCGGATGAATCATAATATCGCAGGTGCTCGTGCCGATGATTTTGACGAGCGTTCCCGGCTTAATCCCGGCACCGACCGCTCCCATATGGCAATCGAAGGCACCGACCGCAACGGGCGTTCCCGGCAATAATCCGACCTTGGCCGCTACGGAATTGCAAAGTCCGCCTGCCGATTGATCCGATGTTTTCGTTTCCCGAGTGAATCGTTCACGCAACGGCAACAGGTCCGGGTCGAGTGCCTTGAAAAATTTTTCGTTTGGCAATCCGCCCCATTGCTCGTGATAAATCGCTTTGTGCCCGGCCGCACAAATCCCGCGAACGAGCGAATGCGGGTCGGTATTGCCCGTCAGAAAGGCCGGCACGAAGTCGGCAAGTTCGACCCAAGTGTATGCGGCACGGAACACCTTTGGATTCTCTTTTTTGCAGTGCAGAATTTTTGACCAGTACCATTCGCTGCTGTATCTTCCGCCGCATTTGTCGAGATATTTGATGTCCGACTGCTGTGCAATTTCGGTAATTTTCGCGGCTTCGGCAAAGGATGTATGGTCTTTCCAGAGCCAGGCTTGCGCTGCTGGTACATTTTGGAATTCCTTCAGCAAAGCGAGCGGAGTGCCGTTGCGGTCAACGGGAATCGGCGTGGAGCCGGTCGTGTCGATGCCGATTCCCGCAACGAGTTCCGGCTTGAATCCTCCGGCTTTTTTTGCTTTTTTGACGGCTTGCGAAACGGAATGATAAAATCCATCAATGTAATCTGCCGGATTTTGCCGGGCGAGCAAAGGGTCTTTCGGGTCGATAATCACACCAGCATCGCCGCTGGGATAGTGATAGACTGCCGAAGCAATTTCGCTGCCGTCGGTAATGTCAACGATGATGGCACGCACGCTATTCGTGCCGTAGTCGACTCCGATGGAAAATTGTTTGGATTTTGACATGGTTTTTGGTTTATTGCCCTATGCCCTTGCGGTACATTCTATCACAAGGAAGGTCTGTTTGGGCGTGGCGAAAACGCTGGGCAACGGCAAGTTTCGCAACAGGTAGGATGCCGACCGCCGGGCGGCATCGTCGGCAGAGCCGACTGGAGGCGTGTTCGGCAACGGTGCGGAGTACCGCACGCAGTCGCCCGGCGGTCGGCATCCTACCTCTGGATTCCGGCTTGCGCCGGGATGACGCAGGGGTGTCCACGCCAATTTGAGAAATGCTCCAATTTTAGCCTTGCCCGTATCGGCAAAATTCTGTACTATTCCCGTACGATTGTACCGGAATGCAGTCGAAAATATACTAATGAAGGGTCTAATTCTAAAAATATCAGTCTTGCTCTGCGGCGGAATGGCTATGCTGCTATCCGGCTGTACGGCAGTCGAAAATCAACATCTTGCCAAGTTGCCGTTTTTTGAAGCAAAAACTGATATTGTTCCAGGACTTGACTCGCCGCACCAGCGAAAAAAAATCATTCAAGAAAAAGGGAGAAAAGGAGCAACCGCACCGCAAAATGAACGCGAAATCCTCGTTGCCCAACTGATGTACGAATATAAAACCTCGCCCGACCCCAATATGCGGCGAGAATCGGTCGATTCTCTCGCCATAATCCCGCATCCAGATAGAGATCGGTTTTTGCAAGAAATTCTGCGAGACGAAAACCCCTTCGTGCGCATGTCGGCCTTGGAAGCAATGGGAAAAACATACAGCAGCGGATTGCCGGAACTGGCCAGATTGCTGATGGAGAGGGCGAAACTCGATAGCGATCAAGATGTCCGATTGACTGCGGTACGCATTCTCGGCGATGTGTGTCCAAACCATAAAAAAGAGTCCAAGTTAAGCCAAGAGGAATTACGGTTACGGGAATCGGTCGTATTGGAATTAGGGAGTTTGCTGCAAGACAGAGTTCCAGCCGTGCGGTATGCCGCAATGCAGTCCCTTCACAAAATCACGGGCAAGGATTACGGGAACAACGTTGACCGTTGGACGCAGTATGTGCGTTATGTCAAAAACGAAGTTCCCGATTTACCGCCCCAGCGTTCCTTCGCAGAAAGAATGCCGACGATTGCTCTGCCGATGTTTAAGTAGATTTTTCGTAGTTTTTTATGTTATTTAGATGCCCAAGGCATATAGATATGCCCTGTAATCGCACCCCTTAACACTTCCGCCAATGCCTTCGCCGCAGAAACATAACGAATTTCTTTACCGTCCCCTGCGGATTTGCATCATCCTCGGGAGTACGGTGCTGTTCGCCTTCTTCGTTTGGTCAGCCGCCGAAGCACGAAAACGATCCAGCGACCGAATCGTCGATTGGATGCCCCGAGGAAGCCAAGAACTCATCACCTACCGCGACCGCTACCAAGCACATTTTGCCGAAGGCGAATACCTGATGGTCTCCTGGAAAGGCTGCACCACCAATGATGAGCGACTCGATATTTTGGCCGAAAAATTGGTCGCGTCGCAGGGCGATGCAGCAGACGGGGAAGCCTATTTTGCCCGAACGATGACGACGCGATCCGTCATCGCAAACCTGCAAGAAGTGATTCCCCGATTGAGCGACGAACGTGCCAAAGACCGTCTCATCGGTTGGCTCATCGGAGAAGACCGCGAAAAAGCCTGTCTCGTACTCGTTCCCAATCCGTCGGCGTGGCGAGCCTCCCCTGCCGCAGCCGTCGAATTCCTGCTTACAACCATCGAAGAAGTTACAGAACTGCCCCGAAGCGACATCTATGTCGCAGGCCCCAGCATCGACAGCGTTGCAATCAGCGCAATTTCCAAAAAATCGCAGCAAACTCTGCTTCCCTTTTTTCTGCTGTTCAGCCTGTTTTTGCTGTTTTGCTGTTTACGGCATTACTTTGCCGCTCTGCTCGTGTTTTGGGTTGCCCTCATCAACGAAGAACTCGCCGGCACGCTCCTCTATTGGTTCGGTGCGCACGTCGACTCCGTCTCGATGCTGAATGCCTCGCTCGTCTACGTACTGACGATTTCCGGCAGCGTGCATCTGATGAATTATTACCGAAAAACGCTGTCCGAAATGCAGCCGGGCGATGATTACCGGAGCGTGCCGATGCTGACATTCCGCAAGGCGATTTTACCCTGTTCGCTTGCCGCATTTACGACGATTCTCGGCATCGGCTCCCTCGCGATCAGTCAGATGGTTCCGATTCGGACATTTGGCACTTTCGCGTCGCTGGCTCTGTTTTTGGGGACGATTTGGTTTTTTCTGTGCATTTTGTCCGTCTTGCAGGAACGCCCGATTAAACGCTGGTTTCCAAAACGTAATGATGATCTAGACGGGTGCGACGACAAGGCAGGCAACCACCCGCCGGGCAGTCCGCAACCTACCGGCAACTTTTGGGAACGGTTCGGCCTCGTCATATACTATTTTCGGTATCCGATTACGCTTTTGACGTTCCTTTCGCTCATTATTTTCGCGTTCGGCATCAAAGACCTGCGGACGTCGGTAACGTTTCACGGTCTGCTCCCGAAAGATGCAAAAGTCTTGCAGGATTACCGAATGCTCGAAGAAAATATCGGCGGCCTCATTCCGATTGAAGTTGTTGTCCAGTTCCCGTACTCGGATTGGCAAGACCGGCGGCTGCTTGACCAGTTGCATTTTATTGATGCGCTCGCCGACGAATTATGGGTTATGGAACACGTCGATGCCGTCGTGTCGGCATTGAATTTTCTCCCGCATTTACCCTCGCAAACCGACGGCGGCCGGGCGGTTACACAACGAGCCGCTCTCGAAGGAATACTTGAACGCAATCAAGACCGCCTGCGTAGTCTTCGTTTTTCTAACAACGTTGAGAATATATTAGACCATATCGAAAATTGCCATACGGCTCACTGTGTTCATTGCAATACCTTCGAAGCCTTCGTGATTGAAGCCCACCACGAAAAACGCGGAGAAAATGCCAGGCAAAATGCGATCATTCATTCTATAGAACGCTATAACAGCGAGTATGCCGGCACCTATTGGCGGCTCAGTCTTCGCATTTCCACGCAAAAACGCCTGAACTATGCCGACCTGACCAAAGAAGTCAAGGACAAACTCGAAGCAATCCGGCAGGCGAATGAAGAAATGAACGTCGAATCCGTTCGGTTCGACGTAACCGGCGGAGTTCCGTTGGTTCAGCAAGCCCAGCATATGCTGCTTTGGGACCTGATTTACAGTTTCATTATGGCATTCGGTTTGATTGCATTGACGATGATCATCATCTTGCGGGGACTGGTCCGCGGGCTGTTGGCGATGATTCCGAATGTATTTCCTTGCGTGATTGTTTTCGGACTGTTGGGATTGTGCGGTATTCCGGTCGATATGGGCTCGATGATGACGGCGAGCGTTGCGTTAGGAATTTCGGTCGACGGCACGCTGCATCTCTTGACTTGGGTGAATACGGCATTGCGTCGCGGAATGGCTCGCAAGGAGGCGGTATTGTATGCACTTCAGCGATGCAGTACGGCTTTGACGCAGACGATGATCATTTGCGGGGTGGGTATGTTAGTTTTTGTATTGAGTGATTTCGTGCCGGTCGCTCGTTTTGCGCTGTTATTGGGCATTATATTGCTGATTTCGCTGGTTGGAGCGATCGTTGCGTTGCCGGCGATCCTATTTAGCCCGCTGGGCCGGTTTTTCGAGGGCCATGAACGGGATCGAAAGAAAAACTGGCTGCTGTAAGGCCTGGCTGCTGTAAGGACATTTGCCCCTGCCGGGCCAGAACGGCCCCGCCCGGCACTGTTACAACGGCAACTGCACCGTCTGCTTCGTCTTCGCGGATTGATAAATCGCCAATATGACCTCGACGCTTCGGCAACCCTCAAGACCGTCAACGACGAGTTTCTCCTTGCCGTCAATCGCCGCAATCATATTCGCAAACAGTTTCGCATGGCCCGCATAATTGATCGCCGACGGGTCCGCCGCTCCGCCGCCGCCAGACTTGCGGTTCGCCATCGCTTCTTGAACGGCAACATCCGCCGGCAATTTTTCCGCAAAATCCCAGCGGACAATGTCTTCTTCCTCCAAAATGGCCGACCCTTTCGAGCCGTTTATCTCGATCCGCTTGAGATAGCCCGGATACGATGCCGTCGTTCCCACAATCGTTCCCAAAGCACCGCAAACAAACTTGACCGTCGCGACGGCCGTATCTTCCACGTCGATCCGTTCGTGTGCCAGCAACGCGGTATGAGCCGTAACTTCAACGACAGGCCCCATCAGCCAAAGCAAAAGGTCAATCGTATGGATTGCCTGATTCATCAAGGCTCCGCCGCCGTCGAGTTCCCAAGTTCCCCGCCAGGCTCCGCTGTCGTAGTATTCCTGTGTGCGATACCATTTGACGATGGCATCACCGAGGGCAAGCCGACCGAATCGGCCTGAATCGACAGCGGCTTTGAGGAGCAAGGAGGAATCGTGGAATCGGCTATGAAAAATGGTCGAAAGCAATACATTATTTTCCTTGCAGGCTTTGATGATTTGGTTGCATCGTTCGAGGGTAATTTCGAGCGGTTTTTCGACGATGAGGTGTTTTCCTGCTTTTGCGGCGGCAAGGGCGGGCTCGAGGTGGGCGCCGCTCGGCGTGCCGATGGTTACGATGTCGATATTTTTGTCGGCAAGGAACTCATCGAGGGCGTGATAGGGTTTGCAGCCTGCTTGTTGTTGTGCGAGTTTGTCTGCGGCATCGGCTCTGGTGTCGAAGCAAGCGGTGAGGGAGCCGCCAGCGGCCTTGATGGCTTGGGCGTGAAAACCGGCAATCATGCCGCAACCAATGATTCCAAATCGTTTTGTCATGCAAGGCATTCTAACCGATTGAAAAAAACTTGGCAAGAAGGCCATTCCGGGACACGAGCATCCCGTGTGAATCCGGCACTCCTTACCGTTTCTTATCGAACGACTTAATCGGAGCCTTGCCGATGATTTGCGGCGAATCCGATTTGCCGTGATATTCGCCTTCCCGACGAACCTCAACACGACGGAAACGCTCTTCCGGCAATCGCAAAGTGCTAATCCGAAAACCGAATTTGTCGCCAACCTTCACCGCCTCCGCCAATGCAACCACTATGCTCTGACCGACTTCGATTTCCAGCATATCGTCGCACGACTTGTCGAATTGAATAATCGAACCGACGCCGAGTTCCAAAATTGTCTTGATCGGCTTCTTTCCCCTTGCCAATATCGTCGCGACCGGAACCTTGACTTTCAAGACGCTCCGAGCGTATCCCGGCAAATCTTCCAAGCGGTGGTGCTGCATGACGGTGCCGGCAAAATTAGTTCCGCCAAAGTTTGCGCCGCCAAAAGGATCGGCCTGGCCGCCAAATGACGGCGGAGCATTGCCCATCGACGGGGCGTCCGGGATTTCGTCGAATGTTGACTTCGGCTCATCCAGCAACTTGGCGGGTTCCGTCAAGGGCCAAAACATATATGCCGAACCGGATGTCCCGTCTTCCTTATTCAAGGCAATTTCCAAAAATCCGGCATCCAATTCCGGCATGGCCCGGAGAACGCCTTGCGACAGGCTTTGGATGACGGCAATCTTGAAATCATCCGCAAAGAAGTCTTCGGGAATGAGGTTCATCGCCCATTCTTGGGCGAATGTCGATAATTTGCTGGTTCCGGTAACATCGGGAGCGGCACACCAATCGGGCACGAGGCCGGTTGCGGAGGGAATCAGCACGGCGGCACCTTGGTCGCCGAGTTGTAGGAGCAGGGCTAATCCCTTGTCATTGAGGCTTGGCGGGAGGGCTTCGACATTGAATTGGCCGCCTTCTTTGGGTTCGAGTGTAATGTTAATATCGAACGTTCGGGCAAATGCGGATGCTGCTTCTTCGGCACCGGCTTTCACCGCTTCGATAAAATTGTCGAGAAGGGTATAATTGAGTTCCGGCATAGCAGACAAGGCCCTTGGAGGACACAGAGCATCGTCCATGTTATCGGCATTTTACCATTTTCCGTGCTGTTTGTAATGTGTTGCCGACAGAACCCCTGCGAAGGATATAATCCATAAGGGCGGAGCATGGTCGGCTCTGGAAACCCTGGTATACTATGCCAATATGAACGATTCCACCTGGCAAAATGACCTGCGGCAGTCCATTACGGACACGGCGGAACTCTGCCGATTGCTCGACATTCCAGAACGCATCGTGCAAACTGATTATCCCCTGCTCGTTCCGCGGCCGTTTGCCGACCTCATGGAACACGGAAATCCAGACGATCCATTACTGTTACAGGTTTTGCCCTGCTCCGACGAAAACCAAGCCGTACCAGGGTTTTCCAGAGACCCCCTCGGCGAAATTGCAAACGCCAAAAATAGTGCACTCAGCAAATATGCAGGCCGAACGCTGTTGCTTGCTTCGCAGGCTTGCGGCATCCATTGCCGATTCTGTTTCCGTCGGCATCATCCGAACAAAAAAAGTCCCGACGTTGAGACGCTTCTTGCTCCCATTCGGCAGAATACGTCGACGGAAGAAGTCATTTTAAGCGGCGGCGATCCGCTTATGCTGGACGATGAAACGCTCGATGAATTGCTCCAATCCATTTTAAGAATCAAGCATATCCGTCGGCTCCGAATCCATACCCGGCTGCCGGTTGTGTTGCCGAGTCGATTGACGCCCTATCTTGCGGAGATTTTGACGTTGCCGATTCCTCTCTATTTGGTACTGCACATCAACCATCCTCACGAATTGAGCGATGCGTTTCTCAAACGTCGGGAACTGTTGACAAAACCGATCGTGTTGGCTCAATCAGTCTTGCTTCGGCGTGTCAATGATGATGCCGAAACGCTGAATCGGCTATTTTGCCGGCTGATTGATGCGAGGATTTTGCCTTATTACCTGCATCAGTTAGATCGCGTGGCAGGCTCGGCCCATTTTGAGGTTGCCGCCCAAAAAGGCGTTCAACTGCTTGCGGAACTTCGCAATCAGTTGCCGGGTTATGGGTTGCCGACGTACGTTCGGGAAGTTGCCGGCAACACGTGTAAGGAAATTATAGGACATCAGCCAGGCGGTTAAGTTGCCTAATTGTAAACCTCCACGCGGCGGAGCAACACATCGAATACATAAAGCAACGCCGCGAACGCCAACAGCCACGGCCAAAGCGGAAATGCCTTCAGGACGCTGCGGCCCGATTGCCAATTTGCAATTTCCTCCGCCGAAACAGCGTACGCACCGCCCGTCAACTCCGCCATCTGACGCAATAACGCCTCATTCGTCGGACGAATCCGCAACTCGTCCGAATAGCGAGACGGGAGAAATGAAGAGCCGAGAACGTCAGAACCCGGATGTGCAATCACGAGTTGGCGTACTCGACGGCTCGCGACGGCAATCTCCGCCTCGTATCGGCCCGGTGCCGTTTGATAAAGCGGAATGTCGGAGTACCGGGGGGCTAACACTCCCCGCTCCTGCGCTAACACCCCCGACTCATCGTACAACGTTGCCGTCGGGGCGGCATCGTTCACAAATCGGCCTGCTTCATCCATCGCATCCAACGTTATTCGGATCGATTCCGGCTGCGATTCAATGTCCAATGCAAATCCCTGTCCCGACGGTTGCCGCATCGCATGCCGGATGACCTGCGCCCAAAATCGGCCAAAATGTTCCCAACCGACCCACTCCGCCGCCCAGCGACTTTTCGCATCCGACGTAAACGCAATCGTTTGTCCCAAACCAAACCGCCACCAAATGAGGAGCGGATCCGTACTTTCCGCCGCCAATATGAACTGCGCCGTCGGTTTCGGACTCGTCATCACATATCCCAACAACGGCGGAGCAATGTCCATATCAATCTGCCGCAACACGGTCGTTGCCGTAATTTGCACCGGGAAAAACGGCATTTCCTGAATCGCGGACTGACCGGCAGCAATCGTCTCCTTGGCGAAAATCTGCGGAATCGCCTGCGGGTCGTCGCTCGCATAATGCCGGCCCCGGCCAATATCGGCAATCATCTTGAGCAAAACATTGTCCGCGTCGCCGACGCCAACGGTCGAAACCGTAATTTGCTCCCGGGCAAGTTGCCGAGCAATCCCCTCAAAATCGCCCGGCGCACTGTAACCATCCGTCAGCAAAATGACGTGTTTCAATCTTGCCGGTATCCGACGCAGTTGCTCGTATGCTTCGACAAGAGCGGGATAGATATTCGTGCCGCCAGCCGCCTCAATGGTCGAAATGGCCGACAAAATTGACGCCGTCGAGGCCGTACTTTGCATTGGAACGATAACATACGGTTCATTATCAAACGCAATGATTGCCGCAAAGTCCTGCGGCGACAAAAGTTCGACGGCGGCCTTGGCTGCGTCCTTGGCCAGTTCCAATTTTTGCCCGCCCATCGAGCCGGAACGGTCGATGACGAGACACATTGCAAGCGACGGTTTTTCCTGTTCTTTCTTAAAATTGCACCAGACGGGCAGGATTTCCTCAATCGGCGTTTTGTAATATCCGCCCAAGCCGAAGGATTGTTCGCTGCCGAGCATCACGAGTCCGCCGCCGAGTTCGCTGACGTAAGTCCGCAACAGATTCATTTGGCTCGTCGAAATGGCCGTTGCCGGAATGTCGGAAAGCAGCACGGCCTCAAAATTATTCAGGTCTTCCAAGGTCTGCGGCAATCCCGCTGGCGTTCGGACTTCCGGGATGATGTCCTGTTCGCGGAGTGCCGAAGTCAAATCGCGGATTGTCCGGGGTTCGCTGTCGATGATGAGAACCCGCGGTCTGCCGTCGGCAAAGACGATGCCGGTCAGGCGGTTATTATCGCGAATCGTATCCTGCGGTGCGTTGACCGTAACGGTAAATTCCAGTTGCCGCCCTGTGGATTCATTGGCGGTTGCTGTTTGTTGAAAGCGGAAAATATTTTCGCCGATTTGCAGTTGCCGGATTTCTTCGAGCAGCATAAAGGGCCCCCGAAACAGGGTGATGGTTGCACTGGTTTCGACATTGCTTTGAACGACGGCCTCGATGTAAAAGGGTTCTCCCTGCCGAACGTGTTGGGGCAGTTTGAGGTCGGCAAGTTGGACTTCGGGCTCGGTGGAACTGGGCAGCGGAATGGCCGAAACGAGGGTTCTGCGGTGAGCCGCATCGCCCGCGACGCGTAATACATCGCCGTGAGTTTCGTTTCCGTCGCTGATGATCACAAGATGGGGTACGAATCCCGGCGGAATCCTTGCCAGGGCAGGCTGGAAATCGGCGGCAATGTCGGTGGAGTTTTCGTCGCCGAATGCGACAATTCCGCCGAAACGTTCCGGCGGGACGGCTTGCTGGAATTGTTCGATGAATTGATCGCGATATTCGGCGGCATTGGTGTCAATGCTTCGGCTGTGGTCGGCCAGGAGGATGACCATTGTTTGTTGCGTTGGCAGGATGAGGGTCAATCTGGCGAGTGCGAGGACGAGGAATATGAGAATTACAGTCCGCACGGCCAGGGAGATGCGTCGCTGTCTGCGGGAGAAGTCCACGAAGGAGTACCGATACGCTCCGACGAGCAGAGCGATGAGGAGCAGGCCGAACAGGTATGTGGGGTGCGTGAATTCGAGGGACATGGGGGTCAAGTGTGTTCGCCGCTCCACCTACGGAGCAAAATAACGCACGCCAGAATGACGATTTGAGGGTTTCCGGCCAAGTTTCATACCGGTTTTACTCAATCACCACGGCGGTTCCCCAGCAATACAACTCGCACGCACCCTGCATGACGGCATTGGTAGAAAATCGGACATTCACGACGGCATTGGCACCCATCTTTCGTGCCGTTTCTACCATTCTCGCTACCGCTTGCTGCCGTGATTCGTTCAGCAATTCCGTGTAGCCGCGTATTTCTCCGCCGAAGATGGACTTAAAATTAGCGGCAATGTCCCGGCCTACGTGCTTCGCCCGAACGGTGCTGCCCTGAACAAGGCCCAGTGTGCGTACTACGGTGTGTCCCGTTACGTAATCAGTGTTGACGATAATCATGGTACTAAATCCTTTGCTTGAAGGCGTGTTTTTCCATAAAGAAAATTGTACTTCACTTTTTCGGCGTTTTCAAGGTTCAGTTCCCAGATACGGCAAGTGCAGGCGGTACCCGTCGCAACTTGCGGTTTGTCTTGCGGATTTTGTTTTTTCAACTTCGCAGCGTCTCAACCGGATGCACGCGAGCCGCTCGCATCGCCGGCAATACTCCCGCCAAAACCGCAATCAAGATCGCGCCTATAATGATTCCGATGACCGTCGGAATATCAACCACCGTCGGAATTTCATAAAATGAGTAAACTTCTGGACTAAATATGTCCCTCTGCAAGACATACGACAACACCAACGCGATTTCCTGGATGTACTTCACAAACAAAAGTCCTAAACCGAGTCCCAAGGCACACCCCACAACGCCCAACAGCAAACTGTAATACAGAAATATCTGCATCACACCAAAACTACTCGCTCCCAGTGCCTTCAAGATGCCGATGTCCTTCTGTTTTTCGATGACAATCATATAGAAAATTGCCAAAATTCCAAAACCGGCAACGGCAAATATCAAAAAAAGCAACACATTCAGCATGGCCAATTCCGTAAATATCGCATTCAGCAACTGTTCCTGGTCATCCCGCCAAGTGTTGATCGAATAACGCTCGATAATAAAAAAATTACGCAGCCTATCCCGAATCTCGTTAATATCGGCGCCCGGCTTCGCTTTAATGAGAATCTGCGTTACCGTATATTCGCCGGACTCGGCATCGACCATTCCACGCAGGCGTTGCAGTTGATTGATAGGGACAAAAACCAACTTGCGGTCATACTCCGCCATCTTGCTTTCGTACAGGTCAACGACCGTAAAACTGTCGCTTTGGAAACGCAACGGCAACTCCGCCGTGGGAAAAGACAGCATCACATCATCGCCGGGCAAGAGCATCAAGTCATCTTCGACAATTTTGTTGCCGGTTTCGGGATCAATGGAAGTCGACCGCTGCCTGAGTGAAACGCCGAGGCCGACAATGATGCCCGCATGTTGTTCCTTGGCCCGATCGAATACAGCCGCTTCGCTTGGGATGGATGCAAAAGGATTGACCGGCGGACCGTGTGTTTCGTACGATTCCCCGTATGATGGTTGGGCTTCCTGATAGTGCGTTTGTTGTTCCAGGTTTCGCAGATATTGTTCTTGAGCGGCACGATAGCGTCGGTATCCCCAGCCGGCATATTTCATCATTTCCCGGTGCGGCCCGGTGCCTCCGTCGCCGATGAAGTCGTATCCCTCATCTCGCAGGTCGAAACTCAAGTGTTGCCGATTTTCGGGATGTTGCAGATAGGACGCAATCCGGCTGACGTTTCCTTGTGTGAGCACATCAATACCGACAATATCGACTTGGAAACTGACGGGTTCTCCGCTTCCGTGGATTCGGTAGGTCAGCATCCCTGGAACGGCAGCGACGGGCGTGAGTTCTTCAATTAAATCGCCGACGATATTGAAAATTTGTTCGCGGTGCCAATCGTAATGGGGAAAACCTTTGTTAAGGTCGCGAGATTGGAAGATCACGTCGGACAAAATGCCTTGGATTCGGTCCTTCATTTCGCTGGTGAATCCGAGCATAACGGCATTGACGACGATCATGGTCGCGACACCGAGCATGACACTGACGACGGACGCCAGTGCGATAAAACGGGTCAACAGATACCGCCAGCAGAGAAGGAGTTTGTACATGTTGGGTGCATGCTAACGAAATCGGACGCTTGAGGCAACGTCAAATTGGGAAAGGAGCGTAGCCCTCCGCTATTCAGAACTTGCGGTATTGCGATTGTTTCCGAATTCGGGAAAAAGGCAACGGAATCCCAAAAACGCCTTTGCAGGCCACATGTTCGGGCAGACAAGGTACCATCAACGGTAAAATGCCTTGATGACATCCCAGGCATCCTGCGGCGAATCCGTCATATAAAACAGTTCGAGATCGCTCCGGTCGATCACGCCCGTTTCCGACAGGTACTCAAAGTTCATGCAGTTCTTCCAAAACTCTTCGCCAAGCAAAATAATGGGGATCTGCTGCATCCGCTCCGTCTGACGCAAGGTTAATCCCTCAAACAGTTCATCAAGCGTTCCGTAACCGCCGGGAGAACACACCAAAGCCTTGGCCCGGAGCATAAAATGCAATTTCCGGGCATTGAAATAATGAAATTGAAAACACAGATGCGGGGATGTGTAAGGATTCGGCATCTGCTCGTAGGGCAACTTAATGTTCAAGCCGATCGACGGTGCTCCCACATCATGGGCACCGCGATTGGCGGCTTCCATAATGCCGGGCCCGCCTCCGGTACAGATTACGTAGTCAAACGGCCCTTTGTAATCCGGCGGATAACCATCCTGCGTTTCTTTGGAAACAATTCGGGCAAACTCCCGGGCTTGTTCGTAGTAAATGCTCGTTCCCATTTGACACTTCGCCTTGGCAACGGCATCTTTGGCTTTTTCGCAATTCGGCGAAGCCGCAAGATGGGCATTCGCTTCGGTCAAGAGCCGCTGTGCTCGATTGGGAGAAACAAACCGAGCACTGCCAAACACGATCACCGTCGAGCGGATGCCGGCGAGTTGCATGAACCATTCCGGCTTGTCCATCTCCAACTGCATACGGATTGCCCTGGCGTGGTCGCTTTGGATGTAATCCTGATCCAAATAGGCAATTTCGTAGGTCGGCGATGCAATTTGCAGTCTGGAATCGTTCAACGGCTCCTCCTGCGCTTTGGCAAGGATCGCTTGCCGTTCAAACGATTCGGTAAAGGGAACGACGATGTGGGATAAGGAAGGATGCATGTTTTTTTTAATTGCTAGGGAAATCATTAACCGTTCAATTCGCACGCGGATGCGCCTTGTTGTAAATCTGAATCAGGTTCTCCGTCGTCAAGTGCGTGTAGATTTGCGTCGTGATGAGACTTTTATGGCCCAACAGTTCCTGAACGCTCCGTATGTCCGCTCCATTATTCAAAAGATGCGTCGCAAACGTATGACGCAATGTATGCGGCGTCGTTCGGGCATCCAAGCCGGTCTGATTCAAATACTTTTCTAACATCCGGGCAACGCTCCGCGTCGTGAGACGGCCGCCGAATTTGTTCAAAAATAGCGGAGTATCCGCCGGTAATGTACTCGACGAAATCTTTGCCGCCCTGGAACGTTTGGCAACCGGACGTTCACGGCCTAATACGTCCATCATGCCGGTTAAAAGTTCTTTTCGCGGAATAAACCAAGTGCGTATCGCATTGACGGCATACGACCCGAGCGGAGCGAAGCGTTCCCGTTTCCCTTTACCGCGGACTCGAACGAGTCCTTCGGCCAAACTCAGATCGCCGAGATTCATTCCGACGATTTCGCTGACTCGGAGGCCGGCGGAGTACATTGTTTCCAGCATCGCACGGTCCCGCATTCCGAAGGGGTCATGCTCCGGCGGAGCGATGAGCAGTTCGCCGACTTCGTCGGTTGTCAGAAAGTAGGGCAGTTTCCGTCCGCCTTTTGGATTGCGCAGGGGTTTAGCGGGATTTTCGTCGGTCCAGCGTTCGCGTAGGCCGAATCGGTAAAAGCTCCGCAGAGAGGCAAGCCGTCGGGCGACGGTTGAGCGTGCGTAACCGGCTTCGTGCATAGCGGCCACGTAGCCGCGCAATTGGACGGTTGTTACTTCGGACGGAGCAGGTACACGTCCGTCGTACAAATCGAACAGGTATTCCGCGAGGGCTTCGAGGTCTTCCTTATAACTTTTGACGGTCAAGTCGGAAGCATTTTTTTCGACGCGAAGATACTGCAAAAACCGTTTTGCTTCTTTCAACATAGTAAGGCTCCATCCTTCTTCGTTATTGTACCAAAATTTGCCGGGCGTAAACCGGTAAATGCGAGCAATGCACACGAGCGGGAGGCTTTACCAGCCGAAACACACGCCGGCACTGCCCAAATGCGTGGTGTGACGCTCATTGAGCAAAAGATCATAGTCGAGAAATAAATACACGTTAAAAACGCATTCGAATTTCCCGCCGATTCCGAACCAAGCCCAATCCCTGCCGGTATTGCCCTCATAGTACATAATCGCTGGCGAATTGACTCCCGCAACGGGCGAAAATCGCATGTGATAAAACGGCGGAGGGTTATCCAGCATTTCATGCACCCAAATTACCCGGCTTTGTAATTCCAACGCATGCGTCGGCTTCCAGTTCAACCGCGAACCGAAAAGTTGCGTGAGTCCGTGCCTGTTCCAATGGGTTCGTTCGCCCAAATTGCCGTGATAGAGAAAGTCATATTGCAAGGCATAAAACGGCTTAAATGCCCATTGTCCGAGGAGCAAATCGAGGCCAAATTCGCTGAATAAGTTGGTTTGCAGTCCATCTCCTTTGTTTTCTCCGCCGTCAATTTTGTAGTTATCATATCCGATGCTTCCGGTAAACGTAAAATGGCAAACGCTTAAGTAGATGAATTTGCCGTAGCCTATCATATAGTTGTCAATCACGGAGGAAAAGTCCGACGTATCGACTTTGCTCTGATTGACATTGAAAAAATAACTCGAATAGACGCCATGGCTTTTGTTGGCATCGTATCCGAGTTGGATGCCATAGAAACTCGGCTTGATTAGGTCTTCGCCTTTTGGTTTTAGCCTTGTATCGCCGTAATAGAGGTTTGACCAGACTCTTCCTCCGCCGGAGATGCGTCTGGTTTTTTGTCCGAGGAAGACATCGGCATCGGTCGAAAAGAGGGGCTGATGGGGTAACGGCGAAAAGTCGGCCGTTCGGCTGTCGATTCCCGGCGGCATTGCCGAAGCATTGCCAACCACCAGGACGGCAAATAGAGCAATAACCGCGATAAGGAATAAGGGGCGTCTCATCACGTCGGTAAATCGACGTGAAGTTGGAGGAACTTTAACGATTTTTTATTTTTCCGAATTTAACAGCAGATTGATCACCTCCCAACCGCGTTCGTAGCGATAGCCGGAATCCCGAACCGAATCCTCATCAAAGCCTCGCCCCATTGCCGAAACGTCCGAACCGGCCAAAAGCCACGGAACCATATCCGCCGTGTGCGTCTTCGTGGCACACGGCGTCGGATGATCCGGCGAAAGAAACAAACGCCAATCGCCATAAGACTTTAACGCGTCAAGAATCGGCGGAATTACCTTGGCGTCAATCTGTTCCATCGACCAGATTTTCTTCGCGGCATCGCCTTCGTGTGCGGATTCATCCGGGGCCTCAACATGCACGCAAACAAGATCATATTTTTTTAACGCTTCGGCGGCATACAATCCCTTGGCGGCAAAGTCCGTATCGACATAGCCCGTAATGCCGGGAACGTCGACGATGTCCCAACCAATCAGCGTTGCAATTCCGCGAAGCAGGTCAACTGCCGTAATCATTGCTCCCTTCATCCGAAAAGTCGGCAACTTGGGCTTTTGTCCGAGTCCCCAAAGCCAAATCTGTGTGGCAGGCAACTTCCCAGCCTGAATCCGCCGTTGGTTGACTGGGTGTTCCGCGAGGATTTTTTGGCTTTCCGCCATCAAAAACCGAAGCAAATCGCTCCCCAGGCCGGTCGGCAACGCGTCGGCAATCGGCTTGTCGGCATAATCGTGTGGAGCCCGGGTTTTCGTCGTGCTATCAAACGGCGGTTCATTACAATCCCGTAGTATTGCCAAATTCCGATAACTCACGCTGGAATAAAATTGCAGGGGAAACGATGCTTTCGGTGCAAGTTCTGCATTCAGCGTCTGCATGATTTCGGCAGCGTCGGCGGTATCAATATGTCCTGCCGAAAAGGATTGCATCACGCCCTGGTGGATCGTTACGAGATTGCATCGGATTGCCCAATCATCGTTGGTCAGTTCGATTCCTTGCGCGGCCGATTCGAGGGGAGCGCGGCCGGTATAGTAGATGGAGGCGTCGTAACCGAGCAATCCGAGAGTTGCGACATCGGAGCCGGGCGAAAAGCCTTTGGGAACGTAGCAACATTGTCCGACGATACCGGCTTGAGCGAGTGCTTGGATATTGGGGAGGCGGGCGGCTTGGAGGGGCGTTTGGTTGTTGAGAGATTCGATTTTCCAGTCGGCACAGCCGTCGGGAATGATGATAGCGTATTTCATTTTTTCATTAGAGCGGTTCTGTGTTTTGCGTCAAGGGGGCGTGAGCGCAGTCCAAAATGGGACTGTTGACGTGTTGCTTACACCCGTCATTTCGCATAAAATGGGACGTATGGAAGCAGACCACGCCGCCGGTTCCGGTAATTATCAAGTCGTTGCAAGACGATACCGTCCCAAAGATTTCGACGAACTCGTCGGACAAACTCACATCGCACACGCCCTCTCCAATGCGATCACGTCAGGACGCATCGGCCATGCCTACCTCTTCACCGGCGCCCGAGGTGTCGGCAAAACCTCCACCGCACGAATCTACGCCAAAGCGCTCAACTGCGCCCAAGGCTCCACCCTAACGCCCTGCGGTCAGTGCGATAGTTGCATCAGTATCAGCACCGGCGATGACATTGATGTCCTCGAAATTGATGCCGCAAGCAATCGCGGGATCGAAGAAATCCGGCAACTCCGGCAAAATGCCTCCATCAGGCCGAGCCGTTCCCGATTCAAAATCTATATCCTCGACGAAGTACATATGCTGACCAAGGAAGCATTCAATGCTCTCCTCAAAATCCTTGAAGAACCGCCGGGACACGTCAAATTCATCTTCTGCACGACAGAACCCACAAAAATCCCGATTACGATCCTTTCCCGATGCCAACGCTTTGACTTTGCCGGTATTGATACGAAGCAAATTGCCGACCGCCTCGCTTCGATTGCCGAAAACGAAAAAGTAACGGCGGAAGACGGCGTGTTCGACACACTGGCCCGACGCGCTGCCGGTTCCATGCGGGATGCCCAGTCGCTTTTGGAACAACTCCTGTCGTTTGCACCGCAACACATCGCCTTGGCCGACGTTCACGATATGCTCGGGACGGCCAACGATCAACTGCTCTTCCGATTGCTGGAAGGAACCATGCACGGCGGGCAATCGCAAATCTTTGCCGAATTGGATTCCGCCGCTTCGCAGGGCGTGGATTTCGGCGTCCTGGCCGAACAAATGATGGGGCTCTACCGCGATTTGCTCGTGTCGGCGAGCGGCGGTGAAGCAAATCTGCTTTTATCCTGTTCGCCGCAGCAATTTGAGCAGGTCAAAACGTTCGCAAGCGAACTCGGCCTGCATCGAATCCTTGCGGCAATGCAAATTCTCGACCATACGCACACGAGAATGCAGCGAAGTACGCAGGCTCGAATCCTGATGGAACTCGCCCTGATTCGGATAGCGAATCTCGATCATTTTCATCAGGTTTCCGTGTTGTTGGAGGAGTTGCGAAGCGGTCAGCCCGCACCGGCAATCGGCCAAACGCCCAGTCAAACGGTCAAGGCGGCACACAGAATGATTGCACCGCCGCAGCCGAATAAATTGGCACCGCCTCGGGTTCCTGTTTCGTCTTATCCCGAGCGTGTTGGTCTTTCGGGGCTTGACGATGCCAAGGCGAAATCGGTTTGGTTTGAGGCGATGGAGTCGATTCCGGGCGCGTTGGGCAGTCGGGCGATGAAATGTACCTCGTTGCGGTTCATCGAGCCGAATGTATTTGCGGTCGTATTTGACGACAGGGAATCGAAGGAACTCTGCGAAAAGGAGTCTGCTCGTCTGCAAGGCGTGTTATCGCAGTCGGTGGGAGCGGCGGTCAAAGTGCATTTTGAGTTGGCCGCGGCTGAAGATTCGGGGCCGCGATTATCGGATCGGGAGCAGTATCTTGCGGCAACGGAGAATCCGCTGGTATTGAAGATTCAGCAGACGTTCGGCGTGAAATTACACGAGGTTCGGCGATAACGTCAGCCGCGTGCCTTGCGCCCTCCTTACCCTCCTAATCGCCATACTTCCAACTTTTTTCTTTTTCCTGTAAAATACACCTGCGGCAGACGATAACTCCAACAGGGCTGTAGATACGGTGTTTCCATGTTAAAACGTGCGTTTTTCATTCTGTGTGTAGTTGCGATTCTCGGAGTCGGCGGTTATTACGGTTGGGGACGATTGCAGGAGACCGTCCGAATCGATCCGCCGCAACTCGTTTCGGTCAGGAAAGACGTCTTCGTCCACGAAATTCTCGGACGCGGCAGTGTGGATAGTGCAAAAAATGTCGAAATTCGTTGTCGGGTCGAAGGAGCCGGACAGGCCGGACTCACCATCGTATATGTCATTGATGAAGGAACCCTCGTCAAAGAGGGCGATCTTCTCATCGAACTCGAATCCTCCAGGCTAAAAGATGATACCGAAAGACAGCAAATCGTTGTCATCAACAGCGAATCCCGACTCACGCAATCCAAGGCGGACCTCGGGACGGCCAAACTCACCCTGGAAGAATACCTGCAAGGCAAACTGGAACAGGACAGAATGTCCATCGCGAATCGAATTTTTGTCGCCAACGAGCAGGTTAGCACCCAGCAGGATAATTTGACCCATTCACAACGGCTTTTTGAACGGGGCTATATCACGCAGGCCCAGGTCGATGCCGCGTTATTTGAACTCGAAAGAGCAACGCAAACAATCGAGCAAGCCCGGTTGGACCTTCGGGTTTTGAATACCCTGACGCAAGAAAGGATGATCATGCAATACCAGGCGGCAATTGACACCGCCCGGGCGAAGGTCGCGGCGGATGAAAAGACGCTGGAAATTGATACCGGTCGCCTTGAGCACTTAGTCCAACAACTCGCAAATTGCCGAATTTATGCTCCCAGCGACGGGCAAGTTGTCTATTTTACCCAACGATGGGGCGGCGAAGAAACGCTGATTCGGGAAGGCCGACGAGTGATGGATCGCGAAATCCTGCTTCACTTGCCGGACCCTACCCAAATGCAGGTCAAAGGTCTGATCAACGAAGCCAATGTTCGGTTTGTCAAACCGGGACAGCGAGCCACCATTCGGCTTGAAGCATTTCTCAATGATACATTTCAAGGCGAAGTTACGATGGTCAATCCCTACCCGGAGCCGAGCAATTTTCAGGGTGGGGCAATGTCTCGGGAATACATGACGACGATTAGGATATACGATCCGCCCGAGGGCGTGAAGACGGGCTTGACTGCCGAAGCAAGAATCGTCGTCAATGAAATCCCGGATGCGTTGCTTTTGCCGACGCAGGCGATATTTACGCACGGCGGACGACGGTATGCAATCACATTCAATGACGGGAGATGGGATAAAGTTGAGGTGATCACGGGTCCGGCCAATGATCGGGATGTTGTAATTCTTTCTGGATTGAGTGAGGGCGATGAGGTTGTATTGGGATCGCAGGTACATCGGGACAAGGTTGATTTGCCGAGAGTCGAGGATGATCTGCAACGCAGTGATGATTCTGAAGAGGATGACGGCCCTTATGAGTCGATGCGTCAAGAAACGGTCCCGTTGGCATCGTGAATTGTCGAATCTGCCTTGCTTTTTGTGCTGCAAGGGCATCGCGAGAGCCGGGGGCGTTAGCCCCCGGGTGAATCCACGTCGAAAAACCCGGGGGCTAACGCCCCCGGCTCTTTACGCATTGCGATCGCTCGTGCACTCGCACTCGTGCCCCCTTGTACGGCAAGACATAATTGTGTAGAATGTTTGCACACGTACACGTTGCACCCCACTCACCTACCATGAACCAAGTCATCTGCCGGTTGGCACTGCGAGAATGCGGTATGTACATCATACCCACTGTAATCGTACTGTTCGCCTACGTTTTGCTCAAATTGGACCCGCTCCGATACTTCGATGCGCCCATCACAATCCTCGCGGCTATGCTCGGATTCTTCCTGGCCTGGCGGAGTTTTGCCGATTACGGCAACGTTCGTTCATTCCTGTTTTCCCGAGCATTCACGCCGCAACGCTTTTTTATGGTCCGCTGGCTCTTCGGTATCGGAATCATCCTCATCGTCGGAATCCTCATCGCCCTGGGACTCGTTTTTGGCATCCGCCAGGGAGTCCAGCAAGCCCTGTTCGCAAACGGCTGGTTCCCGATGATACGGTTCGAAGAATTGCACGTCCTGATGTGTTACGGCTTTGCGGCATTGTTCACATATCATTCGACGCTGTACTTTATGCTCACGAATCGGTTTCGCGGGCCTACTCGCTTTCGAGGAATTCGCTTTTGGTCCCGCAGCATTGGAACGATTGCCCTGATTTTGGTTGGCGTTGTCATTGCGTTGATCCTTCTTTATTTTGTACTTGCAGGACTTTTCTCGGATCCCGGCTACCCTTTGTTCATTGTGCCGTTTATTTATATCATTTTCGGCATCCCGGTCTTATTGCAGTTGGCTTTGGCACCGCGATTCGGCATTCATTGCTATCGAAACCAGGAAATTGAGTCGTGAGGACGGCATGTCGGGGGTGTGCCGCGGCTAGAGCATATTCAAAATTGGCTTGGACGTCCCTCCGTCATCCCGGCGCAAGCCGGGAACCAGCCGAGCGGCGTGCGTACCGTGTCTCCTGGGTCCCGGCTTTCGCCGGGATGACGATGATTTCGCCGGGATGACGCAGAGGTGTCCAAACCCTGGATACGCGGTTACCCCCTCACGGAAGCAGGCGTTTGTGCCGATAGTACACCTCCAAAATGTACAGCGACATGCACGTCGTGTACAAGCGACCATACTGCAACCATTGATCCCGTACCGGACGCTGCGGATTCCAACTGCCCGCCTCCGCTCCAAACCTCTCCTGGTGCCGTAACAACTCCTCCCGGATTGCCGTATTCCACGCATCCCATTCCGTCCCGCCGTAATGATACAGCGTCTGTGTGGCAAAAAACCAATAATACGAATCCCGGCTGTAATGCTCCGCAAACGACGGCATATTGTCCAATAATACCTGCACGCCCATTGCCAAACGCGGCTCGTCCCGATTCCAACCCAATAAAATCCGGCAGAGCAAGGCCTGCGCCGTCATCGCCCTTCGCGGCTCCGGCTCCTCCGCCCGGTATTTATACTGGTTGCCGACCATCATTTCATCGAGAAATCCCGTTACGCGGTGATACGTCTCCGCCGGAATCGCCATTCCCGCCGCCTGGCCGCTTTTGAGTGCCAACAGCACCCAGCCCGTTACGGAAACATCCGATTGGTCGCTGTACCGATCCGGCCAATATCGCCAACCGCCGCTGCGGATACTCTGATGCTCAATGCAATAAGCAATCGCCCGCTGTGCAGGCTCCCGAAGCGTCTCATCGCCGGTCATCACCAACAGTTCGCAAATCGCAATCGTACAAAGTGCATGCGAGTAAAACCGGTGATTATCGGGAGTCGATGGCGAATGAAAACTTCCGTCGGGATTTTGCTGCTGGAGCAGCCAGTCCCGCCCCCGCCGGACGGGCCGAGCAAAGTCGGCCAGGAGCGGATGCTGCGAATTTGGCGTAACGCCGAAGCCTTGAAAGGCGAGCAGAGCCATCGCGGTTGCGGCAATCGGGTCTTCTTGTCTGGGTGAAGCGGCTTGCGGGAAATCGTTGCTCGCAAAATGCCAGGCTCCGTCGGGTTGCTGCACACGGACGAGCCAGCGAAGGCCCGCGAGGACGGCTTCGTCGGTTTGGCCGCCGCCCCCCCCGCCGCCGAGCATCACATCCCGCAAGTTGGGATCGCGGCCCGAAAAATCCAGACCGGGCGAAGGATGAAGCAGTTCGACGAGCGGTGCGGTTGCTTCATCGGCAACGGTTGGAGAACCGGCAGTATCGAGAGGATTGGGAGCGGATTCATGGTCGCCGACAAGCGGAGCGACGAGGGCTTGTTCGAGTTGGACGGGAATGTTCGCGATACCGGAAAGGATGTCGGGAGTCTCGAATTGGGCGACGGAAAACAGGATATGTGCGAGGATTACCAAGACGGCAATGTGGAGAAAAATGCTCCAGAACCAGGGCAGCAGCCGTTGGCGGATGGCGGCGGCGAGTTCGAGTTGCAGATTACGGGGAATGGCGATATTGTCGAGCGAATCGGGCAGATGGGCGTTGCCGTGAAGCAATCGGAGTAATCGGAGGTTGGTTTCGTCGGAAAAGACGTTTTTCCGTTCTTGCCGTGATGGCGGGCGTTTGGGTTCAAGATGAGGGACGATAAGGATTTTCGACACGGCAGGAGCCGGGGGGGCTCACGCCTTCCGCCCTTGTATTTTTCGCTCTGACAAAAAAAGGCGCCCACCGAAGGCTGGCAAAACCAACCTCACGACAAACGCCTCAGCCATGAAAGGACTCATTATAGCACTGATCGGCAGTCCGGCAAGCCCCCGGGTTTGGCACCTGCCCTAGCGGTTGCTCAGAAACACGAACGCACCCTTTTTGCTGCCAATCACGATGTCGGGTATTCCGTCGCCGTTCAAATCGCCAACGGCAATCTGAATGCCCGCCCCAGAATCGTCATCAATAATATGAGGCACCAACGTCGTTTCACCCCCAATCCGCCGCGTTTCCCACCAAAGCAAAATTGCCGGATCGCCCGGAGCAACATCCCCATCAGGCCCATGCGCCCAAAAACGCTTGCCCGTGATCACATCAGGGATCCCATTGCCGTTCAAATCCGCCGAGGCGAGCGCATGCAGTTGGCTTATCTGCGGGAAAGTCGTCTCGGACGCGTCAAATAACTCATCCGACCGGGGAATCAAAACCCGTTGCTCGAATGTAATTTCACCGCCCGCCCGTACTTGTTTATACCAGGCAAATCCGTACATATGGCAGTGCAGCGATGTTACAACATCGTTGAGCCCATCGCCGTCAACATCGTAAACGATCATATGAGCAGCCGCATCGGCAAAGGGAAATGGATGAAACTTCCACGGCGTCTGGTTTGGATTTTCCGGTTGCTCCCACCAACCTTCGCGTTCGAGGATGTCCAGCCGCCCGTCGCCGTTGATGTCGCCGTAGCCGATTCCGTGCGTATAACTATGAAAACGCCGCTCCTGATCGCTCACGGCAATGAAATCCCACGGTTCGTAGGGATTTTCCAAATTAGGCGTTGCGATGCCGAGGTATCCCCGGCGGTTGAAGAGCAAACTTTTTCGTCCGATCCCGAAAATATCGGCCATAATGGGCGATTCGTTCCCGAGTTCCTTGGTTGCGAGATGTTTTTTCCACATTTCGGCACTGCCGCGCCCATTGGCACCGGGATTTTCGTACCAATATCCGTCTTTTCCGGGATAGGGGATGATTAAAATATCGTCCCAGCCGTCGCCGTTGAAGTCGCTCGCGAAGATTCCAAAGGCGGCGGAATACTCTTCCGGGTCATAATCCCGGGCATCGGGCCCGTCAAAAAATTGATGCCGAATGGTGAAATCCGGCCCTTCGTACCAAAAATGTCCGATGGCGACGTCGGGAATGCCGTCCTTGTTGAAGTCGCCGATACAGGCTCCTTCGCAATGGAACTTGTCGGACAGGACGATTTTGCGGAACGTCGGCGTCGCAGGCCGTGCCCGTTTGAGTTCCAGCAAGGCATCGAGCAGTTGGATTTCCGCTTCCCATACATCTCCCTTGGAGGTGGCATGGCCGAGCGCAAACAAGTGAATGTGGGCCTCGTGCTTACTTTTTATTGCGTCAATCTTGGCTTGTAATGCAGACGACAACTCATTCCATTCTCGGGTGAGGCGGTACAGTTCGATTTTGGCATCGGCCAAATGAATTTGTGCGTCCGCCACCAATTCAAAACTTCCAGGGAGTCCGAGATTGGATCGCAGGTTTGCATCTTCGAGCAGTCCTTCACGAAGAGCGACTTTTCGTTCCAAAAGTTCCCGTTCGGACATATTTTCCAGCGGAACGGCATCGGGCTGGGCGGTGAGATGAGTACCAAAGCAGACGAGCAGGGAACCGGCAAGGAGAATGGAGAAGAATCGCATAGCGGTAGCGAGCGTTGAGGGTCGTTGGCTCCGATTATAGCAGGTTGCAATGCCGGAGTACAGAGCGGGCTCTTGCGATTGCACGGCCAATCCTGTAGAATGACGTCCCGGTCCAGACAAGGAGGTTGCCATTTTCGAAAGCCAAGAACTTTCTTTACCTGTTGCGGCAAGACGCCGCTTTCAAGTTGTCATCATGGCAACCGGAGAGTTCGCCGTCCCTTCCATAAGGGCACTGTGCGAGTCGGAAATGTTTGAAATCGTTTGCCTCGTTACCGGACCAATGCGTTGCGATAAAACGGGTAGACCCATCATTACGCCAGCCCGACAAGTTGCCGATGAATACGGATTGCTCATCTCCGACCAGGAAGACGTCAATTCGACGGAATTCTTCGAATTTCTCTATTTGGTTCGGCCCGACCTGATTTTCGTCTGCGATTTCGGGCAAATTCTCTCCAAACAAACGCTTTCCGGCTCGATTCTCGGCGGCATCAATCTGCACGGTTCGCTGTTGCCGAAGTTTCGCGGTGCTGCTCCCGTCCATTGGGCGATTCTGACCGGCGAACACCATACCGGCGTGAGCGTCATCCATATGACGCCGAAAATTGATGCAGGCCCGGTCATTGCCCAAAGTCCGCCGATTCCCATCGGCCCCAGCGAAAATGTCGTCGAATTGGAAGCCCGACTCGCACAATATGGGGCCCAGTTGGTTTATGATACCATCGCCCGAATGGCGCAAAATGAAACAATCCGTATCATCGAGCAACTGCATGACAGAGTTTCCAAGGCTCCGCGATTGAAAAAAGACGACGGATTGGTTGCGTGGAATCAATCTTCGCGGGCGATTTTTAATCAGTATCGGGCGACGATTCCGTGGCCGCGAATCTTTACCGATTGGCACCGGGAAGACGGTTCGGCACTGCGATTGATCTTGGGCAAAATCGTTCCATTGCAGGATTCGCTGACCGAGTTGGTTGCGGAACAGCAGTTGGAGCAAGATGCCGTACCGGACCTTGATATGACGGACGCCAAGATGGACAATTTGGCGAATTTGCGGGCAACGCCTCGTGTGGTATCGGCGGAGCGTGATGTTCATGTACAGCGGCCTGCGTGGTGGGAGCCTGGAATGGTCATTCAGGCCGACGGGGGCGTTTTGATTGTTGCTGCTCTGGAGGGAGCGGTTCGGATCGAGCAGATTCAGCCAGCGGGCCGGAAAATGATGCAAACGCACGACTTCCTACGGGGCTATGCGTTGAAACCGGGCGATAAGTTCAGCCTGCCGGACTAGCCGCATTTCCGAAATGGATTGGCCTCGCTGGCGTCATTCCGGTTTGCGGCGCCAAACGAACAACGCACAACCCAATACAAGCAAAAAACTGCCAAAATACTTCCAGCCCCGACCCGGATCGTCGTTCACCGACAACGTACTCATCGCAATCGACTCCCGCGGACGGGACTCCCACGGAAATATGCTCCCATCATACAACTCATGAAACTGCGGCTGATCGGGATAAAACGGCCCAATATACGATGATTGGTATATCCGATAACCACCGCCCGTCCCCCGGAAAAATCCAGGCCGATTCATCGAAATTAAGATATTTTCGCCGTCCGGCAACACCCGATAATTCTCCAAATCATGCGAAAACATCAGCCTCCGCCCCGTCGGTTCAATCGGCTCGACATAATCGACGAGGCTCGAATAATGCGACGACATCCGAATACCCGGCTCCGTACGCCGCTCAAACCGTTTCAACAAAATGCCAAAACCGAGGTCTATCGTCTCAAAATTTAACTGCACGCCCAGCGTTTGGCCGTTGCCGTATATGTATCGAATCTGATCCTGGTCCGGCGGCAACGGAACAACCGTCGGCGTCGCCGCCCGAAGCCAAAATGTATCCTCCACGCCTTCAAACTCGACCCGCATTTTAACCCGTTGCTCACTGTGCCGATTGGGATTTGCCGTCGCCGGGACAATGCGCCCCCCGGGAACATCCTGCGGAATGAACTGCTCTATGACGATTTCCCGTGCGTAGGGCGTTTGGATGGCAACTTCGAATTTTGGAGGCTTATTTTGTCCATCCAAATCGAACTGGACGCCGCTAAAGATCATCCGTCGGCCTGACCAAAAGCGATAGTACAGGTTTTTATCAGGCCCCTGCATAAAATCCAACCGCGGTGCTGCAAGCCGTTGCAGCATCGGATTGTCGGCATGGTCGGCACTCTGCTCCATAATGCGGACGGGATCGACCCAATAGAACCCAAAAATCCCCAAACGCCGGGCTTGCACATTCAATTCGGGATTGTCAGGCAGCAACGTCATTGCTTCCATATCGCCGTTCGGTGTGAACACGGAAAACGTGATAATCGGCCCCCGATCGCGGAATCGGACGTTGCCGATGCTCAAACCGGAGTCTTCGACCGGAAATCGGGCATCGCCATCGAGTTCGAGCAGTTGCTCGACCTTGGCCGAATGGTTCTGGCCGTTGTAATGGAGCACGACTTCGCCCCAAAGTCCAGCATCTTCGCCATATTTTGGCCAACTTTCCCAAAATGCGGTCGCCTCTTTTTGGGAAAGAGCCAAGTTGTACGTAATCCGCTCGCCGTTGGGCATTGTGGTACTGACCCCGCGAACATCGGCCAAACCCGGCACACCCTGTTGCGGCTGCAACGGCAAACTGACGCGTTCCCAATGCGGGGAATCTCCCTCATCGGGCGTATTCCAGCGGATGCTCAATTCAAACGGCGGAACCGGCTCGACGGCGGAATGGGCAAGGTAATCGAGCACCTCGAAGCGAATATCGGGAGCACGCAATGTCCGCTTGCCGGTATTACGCGGAGTAATCTGCAAGGCCGGCCAAAGGAGTGCTTTGTATCGTTTTCCGTCTCGGAGCCAATTTTCGTAGTGATAGTCTTGCCAACTGAAGGGGCCAGGCCGGAAGGGAACGCGATGCGTGTCGGAAAGGCTGCCGATATGGTCGATGAATTGAAATTCGAATTGGGGACTGGTCGGCTTGCTGGCAACGGTTCCGATGGTTCCTTCCGGCAGGGTGATTTGTGCTTCTTCGCCGTATTTCCAGGTGATGTAGCAGCCGAATAGGAGTATCGTGATGCCGACATGGGCGGTCAAAAAGGGGATATGGCGTCGTTTCCAGGGGAATCGCAGTAGGATGGCGACGAGGAGATTAAGGGCGAGCAGAGCGATAAGGGCGTGGAACCAGGGATTGTCATAGAGCAGGAATTGCGAGGTGGCGGTTCCGTATTCGGCTTCGATGAATGTGCCGCAGGCCATGAGTGCGAGCAGACAGGCCAGCAGGGCGATGCCGAGTGTTAGGGAGCCAGCAGAGCGGAGTAATACGGCGAGAAGTTTCAATGCGATGGGGAGCAGATGGTTGCGGAGGACTGTATTTTGACAGACCGATGGGAAAATGCAAGGCGTTAGAGCGTCATATTTCAAATTGTTATGGACATTTTTTCGTCATTTCGGCACACACTTTACTCTCACGCAATACCGCAAATTTCGCAGGCCCTGCGACCACAGCAACAGGATGTCGTGCGAGAAAGATACCGGATGCTGTCCGACGCATCCTGAATGCCGACGACAAGCCTGTCCGCCGTTGCTTGATGACGGATAAAATAGCCCGCCTGCAAGTCCAATTCCATCGTGCCCTGCATGAAATGGTCAAGCAGTTGCGACTCTTCCTGCGGAGTCAACGGCGTGAAAATCAACGTCGAAAACCGAATCGTTGCCAAACCGGAATGAATGCTCTCCAAGGCAAATTCGTCCCGGGCCCGGATTTTCTTTACGGTGCGATTGGATTGCGGCAGTTCAATTTGATTCGGCTCCGACCATCGCGAACCGGTGCCGACGGGCTCGTCAGGCAACGGGATGACAATTCGGTTTTCCGAAATGCTGCCGGCATATTCCCGAATCGGCTTGCGCGTCGTTTGGCCTTGCGGTTCAATTTTGATGTGAGCGAGCGGAACGCCGATTTTGCCTTGCAAGTTGCTAAATTCCGCCGGGATTTGTTTGTCCCGACAACTGTTGTACAAAATATCATCATGTCCGGTTTGGGCCTGATGCATGTCAATATCTTCGACACGGTATTCGAAGGTTGCCGCCCCGTTTGCATCGACGTCTAGGGTTTTCCAAATTTTAACGGCTCGGCTTCGCGTTTCGATGTTTTCTTCCATACCGCCGATGATGTTCCGCATTTTGAGCGTGTGTTGGACGTTCCAATGCAGTTCTTCGCCCTTTTTGAATTGGTAGCGGAGCAGCGTTTGGCCATCGGGAATATCGAAGGGCAAAACGGGTTCGGTTTCTAATCCTGTTTCGGAGAATGATGGCAAGGAGTCCGAGCGGGGGGAGCCGCAGCCGTTTAGGCCTGCCGCGCAGAGCAAAAACAAAAAATGCCGCCGATTCATCGTATATTGCCCTTTTTATGGAGGCGTCGAATGGCGGATATTAGCCAAAAGTGCCGAAAAAGTCAAGGGCATTTTCGGCGGCTATTGCGAGCGTTAGCCGCATCGCCCCCTATCTTGACGGTTTCGTCTTTTCGGAATAGACTTGTCGGGAAACGGTCCTTCCGACGCAAGCCGGAATGACGAAAGCGACTCCGAACCAGTTTGAAATATGCTCTAGGTTCCCTTCATAACCATGCATCCGAATGTTCGCTTCCGATCCCTTCCTATTTTCGGTTCTCTGTGTCTGGCTTGCCGTATTCGGAGCCTGCGTCGGAAGTTTTTTGAACGTGTTTTTGTACCGCTTTCCCCGCCGCGAAAGCCTTTCCTATCCGCCCTCGCACTGTCCACGTTGCAAGGCCGCTATCCGATGGTACGATAATGTGCCCGTCTTCGGTTGGATCAAATTACGCGGGAAATGTCGAAGTTGCAAATTGCCCATCAGCATTCGCTATCCCTGCATAGAAGGATTCTGCGGCATTGTGTTTTGCGGCATTTTTGTCTTGCTGGACGTGCTGTTTAATTTTTCGGTTTGGCCATTGCTTGCGTTGACGCTCTTTTTATCGCTTTCGGCAACGGTAATTTTTGCGGTGTGTTGTGTCATGTATCTTGCATTTCGCAAGCGAATCGGCTAGGGGCGTTTCACGTGTTGCTCTGAAAAAGCCGTCATTGTGCCACAATCCGCCACAATCCGCAAATAAATCCTGTACGTCCTATAGCGGTTATGCCGATAAAACATACCGAGCGGAACTTTTAACCAAAATGACAAGCAAAAACAGTGGAATTGCCCCTCGGTAAATTCCGATGTGAATGAAAGGGTTCTAACGGCTTTCGGTAGAATTTTTTGCTTGCTTTAGGTAGAATGTATTTGCTTTCCGCGGAACATGATGTAGAGTGTTCACGGGAAAAAATCTAACAGCAAACAAAAAAGGAGAAACCGGTGCAATAACAGTCGACAGCAAAGGATTACCATGATGGTCAAGTCAAGTACGGAATACTACAATTTGGAAAAAGTCGCTGAGGTGTTGTCGGTCCCGACAGCCGAAGCGAATCGTTTGCGTGAACAAGGCAAACTACGCGGGTTTCGAGATGGCAGTGCCTGGAAATTCCTCAAAGAGGAAGTGCATTCCTATCTCGCCGAACAGATTAAGGCCCGCGGAGCCAACGGGCAGGCGGCCGACGATGACAGCGACTTTGACCTCGGCGATGAAGAATCTTCATTCGATTTGCTCGTTGAAGATGCAGTATTGCCTGATGACTTCGACCTCATCTCCATTTCGCCGGCCAAGCCGAAATCCGATTTGGATTTGGGTGCGATGGATGAGGCAAGCGAACTCGCCCTTGCTGAAGAGACGCACATTTCGTCGCTGGTTGTTCCAAAAAGAACAAACATGACAGAAAAACCAAAAAGTACCCCCCCAAGCAGCGATGCCGTTGCGGATGATGAATTTTCGTCCGATTTGCTCCTTGCGGATGATATGGAATCGTCGGCAATTTCGCTCGCGTCCGATTCGGAAGTTCACGAAGTGGATTTGGGAGAAGAGTCGCTTGTGGCGGCGAGCAGTTCTTCGCCGCAGTTAGGGCTTGCGGGCGATAGCGGATTCGATGTGTTGCTCGCGGCCGAAGAGGAAATTGTCTTTGAAGAAGACAGCAGCGCCCTGGTGATGGCCGACGCGGATGATACGGAGGCCATCACGTCGCCCGTAGAAGAATTTTCGCTGGAACCGCCGTCAAGTCTGTCCACGGATGATGATTCGGAAAGTTCTTCCCAGATCATTGCCATCGACGTCGGTGTCGGAGCGGCAGCGCAAGATGCCGAAGCGTTTGGGCCCGATGATTTTGGTGGTTTCGGCGGCTTTGGCGGTGCGGACTTTGACGATGCGATGCCGTTGCAACCGGCAGCGGCGATAAAAGAGAGCGATCCTTTTGCCGTCAGGACATCAATGCAGCCTGATGCGTTTGGTACGCCGTTGGTTTCGGCAACGTCCTCGGCATTGTCGAAACGAGCCGGATTGGAAGAGGAGTATTCGACGGGAATGCTCGTCGCATTGGCATCGGCTTTAGTGGTGATGCTGTTGCCGGGTATGATGCTCATTGACACGATGGCGCATCTTTGGAGTTGGGGCGATCCGTTTGTATTGAACAGCGTGCTGATGGGAACGATTTCCGGCCTGCTTGGACTGTAGGCTAAGTAAAAAACGGGGCGGCACGGCTAACGCCCCCTGATTTCATTCGTTAACCCTCACCGTCGGCCCGACCGGCGGACGAGATATTCTACCAAAGCCTTGTCAAACGCAACACTCGTATCGAGTTCCACAAAGTCAATCCGACTCTGAAAACACTCCCGACGAAACCGCTCCCGATATTGACGCAATTCCTCCAAATAATGCTGTTTCAACGCATCCGCATTGCCCGGTATCTTCGTGCCGGACTCCGGGTCAAGCAACTCCACTCGCCCATGAAACGGAAACTTAACTTCCGCCTCATCAAGAACATGAAACAATATCACATCGTGGCCCGAATGACGCAATCGGTGCAGCGAACTTAAAATTGCATCCGCATCGCCCAGCAAATCGCTGAACACCATCACGAGACTTTGCCGTTTAAGCATTGCCGAAAGTTGAGCCAACGCCGACGCAATGTTCGTCTGTCCCGTCGGCTGCAATTTAGACAGTACCGACAAAATCGTTCCGAGTTGATTCCGCCGGGACTGCGGCTTCAAAGATTGCTTAATCGTTTCATCAAATGTTACCAGGCCGACGGGGTCTTGTTGATGGATCATCAGATACGCCAAGGCCGCTGCCAAGCAGATTGAATACTCGAATTTCGTCATTTCCTGGCGATAGGTATACCCCATCGACCGGCTTGTGTCCAAGACGAGATAGCCGAGCAGATTGGTTTCGGCTTCGTATTTTTTGACGTAATACTTTTCGGTTTTCGCATAGACGAGCCAATCAATATCGCCGGGATCGTCGCCGTGAACGTATTTTCGGTGTTCGCTGAACTCCACGGAAAACCCGTGGAGCGGGCTGGCATGGAGTCCTTGGATGAATCCCTTCACGATAAACTGCGCTTTTAGATCAAGGCGTTTAATCGTTTGGATGACTTCCGGTTTTAAGTATCGCTGCTGATCCATAAATTACGACGTTGCTTGTATAAGCGAAGTATTCACCATGAAGACTCGGTCATGCACGGAGAGCGTGTCAGGATCATCGACCTCAAAGGTTACGCTGCAATACTCGATTCCTTTGGAGTAGGAGATGTTGTAGTGACTCCCAAGAATCACCGACGGGATGGTGATATTTCCTATCATCCAGGGTGTGTTGGAAAGTTTGGTTTTGAGCCCGCCAGCGATGACGTTGGTCATTTCGCCGACGCCGTCGACGACCTGGGCGTTGATCGCGGTGTATTCTTCCATTAAAAGTCCCGAAACGGCAAGGGTCGCAACGCGTTCAGGGAGGCAAATTGACACAAAGCCTGTGCATTTCCCGCTCAATCCGACCAATCCGGTAACGGGCGCGTCGGGCAACTGGATCGGGATTTTCGTAACACCGGCAATCCGAACCTTCAAATCGCACATTTGCAAGCAATTTTCAACCGATGTGATCAGCGAATTGACGAGCAGGGAATTGAGCGATAGACCTTTAATTTCAGTAGAAATATCCGACATAATTGTTTGCGATAGATATTGAGATTCCAGGAACCTGGGAGCATTTTATCGGAAACGTTCGGCAATGTCAAGGCGGATGCGTCGCGGGTGCGTTCGCGGTTCGCCTACTTGACTTGCCCTGCCCCTGTGTCTATAATGGCCGAAGTTTCACATAGAATCTTAACCCCTAATCAAGAAAGGACAGTACATGAAACGTATCGCAACGCTCCTGTTAGCACTGGGAATTTTGGCTGCCGCACCGGCCGTCCAAGCCGAATTAACCGAAGAAATGAAAAGGGACGGCTGGATTTCCATCTTCGACGGACGCACTCTCGATGGATGGAAATCGAATGAAACCTATGAAGGCTTCAAGGTCGAAAACGGTGCAATCGTCGGATTCGGCGGACGAAATCACCTCTATTTTATGGAAGAACTCCGAAACTTTGAACTGAAAATTGATGTCAATATCAACCACGACGGTAATTCCGGTCTCTATGTCAAATCGCAATGGCAAGATGCTGCGTGGCCGACTACGGGCTTTGAATTGCAAATCAGCAGTTCGCACGGCGACCCGCAAAAAACCGGCAGTCTGTACAACATTATCCGAATTTATGAAGCCCCCCATAAAGATGATGAATGGTTTACATACCATTTAATTTGCCGGGGCAACACATTGCATGTCCGAATCAATGACAAGCCGTTGTACACTTACGTTGATCCGGGCGGACAGCGAAGGGGCCAACAGGGACAGGGGCAGGGGCAGGCACCGCCGATTACCGAGCAGAACAAACGCATTGCTCAACCTGGTTACATCGCCCTGCAACAGCATCATGATGGTTCCGTCGTGCAGTTTAGGAATATCTTCCTGAAAAAGTTGCCTGATTAGGCTGACGGCATCTGGATTTAATGGCAAAAACGGGACGCAATAGCGAGGGTCGTTGGAGCGCAAGAGCCGGAGATGTTGGAATGAATGAGCCGGAGGCGTGAGCCTCCGGGTTGCCCAACCTATTTGACACGATAACCAACAACATGATACAATGGCATCCATGACGTCTGCTTGTCTTGTCTTTTTCGCAACTGCCGTTGTTTCGGCCGCCCTTTGGGAAACCCCGAAAACGGATGTTCTCCAAACACAACTCGCCTCGTTTTTGGAAATTAAAGAAGATGAACAACAGGAAGGCGAAATTCTCCTCGCGGACTCGTCGCCCGCAAAACGATTCGATGACGTAATCGCAATCCTGCGGCACTCCTCCCTGCCGATTCAACATTACCTCGACCAATGCGATCGGCTCGCTTGGCAAGAATTGCCCTTCGGCCAGCCGATCACGCTGCCGCAGACGCCGCTCGATGCCTACATCGGCGAAGGTCAAGAAAATTATCTGTTCGGGGCCCTGCGGTATTATCTCGCCCAACGGCTCGTGCAAGCCCGACTATTCGATGAAGCCAAAAAAGTTTTGGCCGACTTATCGCCTGAAAACAGCATTGACCCCGCCGGTGTGCTGATTGCCAAGGCAGTTGTCTTTCACCATTTTGCGGACAAAGAAGCCGGCCTTGCCGCCCTGAAAGAATTCCAAGCGATTGCGGATCAAGAGGTTGTTTCCCGTCGGTCGATGGAGTTGGCCAAATTGCTCCAATTTGAATGGGAACGGCAAGCCCAGGAAGACGAAGCCGAACAAATTTCGCGGCAAATGAACGATGTGCGTCGTCGGCTGGGCCAGGGGCGAACCGATGAGGACACGCAAAATGCCGAGGGGGATGTCTTGCAGTCGTTGGAAAACCTGATCGAACGGCTTGAAGAGCAAGCCCAAAGGCGTCAGAGAGCGGGAAGTGCTTCGCAGCCGAACGCACCGCCGGATGGCGACGGACCGCAGTCGGAGTTGCGTGGGCCGGGCAATGTGGACCGTCGCGATTTTTCGCTGGGAGATTCGTGGGGTAACTTACCGCCGCGGGAACGGGAAGAGGCGTTATTGCGGATTGAAAGGGAGTTTCCTTCGCAATACAGGGACATCATCGAGCAATACTTCCGCGAAATGGCACGGTGAGAATACTTCAAGGCATTGCAAAATATGTTGGAGCGTGTTGACGCTGATTTCTCGTGAAGATCCTTGAGAGTGTTGGCTCAAATATAGATTGTGTCATAGTCCCCTTACTGTTTTTCCGCTACGACAAGCGAATGGTTCAAAACGCTGCAAGAAAAACTGTTGCCTATATTTAGATAAACACTTTCAGAAAAACAAAGAGTCGACAGAAGCACAGTCGTAAAACTGAGCCCGTTACGTAAGTCAGATCATATAATCAGAAAGATCCCGCTTCTGCGTTCGCAATCCTACAATTACGGCAACGTTTTCTCAATGCGTTCTGTCTAAACACTTGCCAGCAACGTCTTTGCGGCCAATTCCAATGGCGATTCTATCACATCGACCCGATGAAGCAACATCTCGAGACGCTGCTTCTGCTCCGCCTGCTCCTTCGGCTGAGAAAGATAATTGATAATCCAATCCGCAACACGCGACGAACGATTCGACGATGTTAAAAATTCAGGAAATAACATCAAATTACGCTCCGCTTCATTCGGCTCCCGCGGAATTATTCGCGTAGAATCACTGAAAAATACCGACTGCCCATACAGTTGATTCACGCCAAGCATATTGACCAAAGTAATATGACGCGTTCGCCGAAAAAACCGTTGCAAAAACAATCCAAATCTGCCTACACGAAAATAGATGACCGAAGGCTTATTGCACGCCAACAATTCCAACGAAACCGAACCCGATACCGCAATACAACAATCCGCCGCCCGAATAAGTTCCGTTGTTTTGCCGACAAATACCGGTATCGACATCTTGCGTTCGGTAAGCCGACGACGAATCATCGACGCATGCAACTCATTGAACGCGGCAAAAACCGGTTGGACATTCGGCAATTCATACTGGACGCGTTTGACGGCTGACAGTATATCGTTGAGATTGGCTTCGACTTCTTGATTTCTTGAGCCGGTCAGAATGGTCAAAACGGGCCCCTTGCCGTGTTGTTCGTAAAACGATTCCAGGAATTCGGGATCGGATTGTTTTTTGCGGATTTCCTCAAAAAACGGATGTCCGATATAGACCGTTTTGCAGCCGTGTTTTTTGAACCATTTCCATTCAAAAAGCATGGAACAGAGCACCAGGTCGGTGCGGTTGCGTAGTTTTTTAACACGGTGCTGTGCCCAGGCCCAAACTTGCGGCGGCATAAAATAGACGACGGGAATTCCGATGTCCTTGGCGGCTTTGGCGATGTGCCAATTAAAACCGGGATAATCGACGAGTACGACGAGGTCGATCATTTCGGAGTGCAGAACTTTTTTTGCTTCGCGGAAAAGTTTCCGAAAGTGGAAGTATTGCTTGATCACTTGGCTCAGCCACATGAAGGCGAATTGAGTCATATCGGTAATGAGTCGGCACCCGGCTTGTTCCATTTTGGGGCCGCCGAATCCGACGAATTCCGTATCGGGCGCAAGTTTTTTAATGGTTTCGATCAACGCGGCGGCGTGAATGTCGCCGCTCGGTTCGCCTGCGGAAAAAAATATCTTCATGGAATGATAAATGTTGATGGCGTTAAGTCGTGTAATCCGAATTGAGCCGAACGTACTCCGTCGTCAAATCGGTCGTCCAAAATCGAATCGACTCGCCGCCCTCTTGCAATACCAACAAAAAATGCGTGTCCCGATTGCTGCGTATCGAATCAGAAACCGCCAACTTGTCAAACGGCAACGGCTCGCCATTCCGAAATAATTCAAATCCATTCAGTTGAAGCGAGACCTTCATCGGATCAAACAACACGCCCGCATTGCCCAATGCCGATATTATCCGCCCCCAATTCGGATCCGCTCCGCAAACTGCCGTCTTGACCAATACATCCTCGGCAATCTGGCGAGCGATCTGCTTCGCATCTTCCCGTGTTTTGCAACCCTGAACATCAATCGTGATCAAATGCGAAACACCTTCCCCATCCTGCGGTATCTGGACTGCAAGATCAATGCAAAGGTCGCGAAGGGCTTCCCTCACTGCCGTTACGGGCACTGCGGATGATGCCGCTGCCGCTCCGTTCGCAAAAAACAATACCGTATCAGAGGGACTCGTGTGTCCATCGACCGAAATGCAGTTAAAAGAGTCTTCGACGGCCTCGTTCAAGAGTTTTTGTGCCGTATCTGGCTCGATCGCGGCATCGGTCATAATCATTGCCAGCATCGTCCGCATATTGGGGGCAATCATTGCGGCTCCTTTGCAAAAACCGGCAAGCGTAATGACGGTTCCGTCTTGAAGAGCAATCCGCCGCGATGCCGTTTTTTCGACGGTATCGGTCGTCATAATCCCCCGGGCAGCCCGTATGAAGGATGCTTCATCGCTGGCTAATTGTCCGGCGGCCTCGGCAATCCCCGCACGGATTTTATCCATCGGAAGCATCACGCCGATCACGCCGGTTGACATAACGAGTGCTTTACCGCCAGCCGCGTCGCCCTGCGGTGTGCCTGCATGATACGCGGCAAGTTCGGTCATTTCGAGGGCATCGCGGTATCCTTGTTCGCCGGTGCAATCGTTGGCGATTTTCGAGTTGGCAACGAGGGCATTGAATCCGGTGTTGGGCGTTCGGGGGCGGTCAACGAGTACGGCGGCACCGGCGACGAGGTTTTGCGTATAGACGCCAGCAGCGGTTGCGGGAAGGTCGGAAACGACCAGTGAAAGGTCGAGGAGATTCGGATCGGACTTCAACCCGCAGTGAACGCCGGCAAAACGATAGCCTCGAGGAAGGGACATGCTTTCCATATCAGTATTGTAATGGACGGGATTAGAGCGTATTCATTTTTACTTTGGACAAAAAATCGTCATTCCAGCGCAAGCCTGGGTGACGGAGGAACGTCCGGCCAATTTTGAATATGCTCTAGAATCCGCAATCTTCCGATTGCGGCTCCGATGATCTTACCGTTTATACGACCGCCTCGGATTTTTCGGCGCTTGACTTGCCTGGGCGGCGATGTCACTCTCATCCTCGCTATATTCGCCCTGATTTATCCAAACCTGTATGCCGATATGACCTTGCGCAATCTTGGCTTCGTGAAATCCATAGTCAATCTTCGCCCGAAGAGTCGAAAGCGGTATCGAACCAGAACTCTGTTTCTCACACCGAGCCATTTCCGCACCGCCGAGACGGCCGGATAACTGGATTTTTATTCCCTTAGCACCACTTTCCATCGCTTGTTCCATCGCACGCTTCATGCAACGGCGGAAACCGATACGCCTGACCAACTGCTCGCCAATGTCTTCGGCAACCAACTGAGCAACCATATCCGGCCTCGTAATTTCCTCAATTTTGAGGTTGATTCGCCGTCCGGTAAGACGCTGCAAATCATTTTGGAGTTCCTCGATCTTCTCTCCCTTTCGTCCGATCATAATCCCGGGCTTGGCGGAGTAGAGAATTACGCGAACCTCATCCCTTGTCCGTTCAATCACGATTTTTGCGATTGCCGGATACATCGGTTTTTCGTGCCTGTCCGTGGGGTCTTTCCGCTTCTTGATGAAGTCACGAATCTTCTTGTCTTCGACGAGAAGTTCGGCAAATTCACGCTTCGATGCGTACCATCGGCTCTTCCAATCTTCCATAATACCGGTGCGAAACGCGACCGGATTAACTTTTTGACCCATTGTTTATTCTCTTTGTCTTGGTTGTATTGTGCGTGCGTCTTATCCTATTTCGACGGTGATATGTGATGTTCTTTTGTGGTAAACGGAGGATGAACCCCGCGCTTTCGGGCGGAATCGCCGAGCCATAGGGCCGCCGTCGATTCGGACATTCAGGACTTCGAGGTCGGCAATGTTTTGCGCCCTGAGGTCTTCGGCATTGGAAATCGCGCTTTTGAGGACGGCCTCGACGAGTCTGGCCCCTCGATTTGGATAGCAGGCCAAGAGTTCCAGGGCATCATCGGCGAACTTTCCACGCACGAGGTCGGCGAAGGGCCTGATTTTCCGTGCGCTCATTTGGGCGTACCGATGCTTTGCTTGATATAGTCTTGATGCTGTTGCCATGATTTATCTCTTTCCTCCTTTACCGCCGTGCCCTCGGAAGATTCGTGTTTGGGAGAATTCGCCCAGTTTGTGCCCGACCATATCTTCGGTGATGAAAACTTTGTTGAACAATTTCCCGTTATGGACGAGGAACGTATGGCCGACAAACTCGGGCACGATGGTACATGCTCTCGCCCAGGTTTTGATGGGTTCTTTTTTCCCGACGGCTTCTAGTTTCTCGACCTTCCGATACAGTTTCGGAGCAACGAAAGGCCCTTTTTTAATGGATCTGCTCATAACTTCTTGCGACATTTTACAAGGAAACGGGTCATTGGACAAGGGGGGGGCGCAAAAAACGGTCAATCACTCCCCGACCTTCCTGAACGTTTGGCTCTTGTCCCAAATTGCATAATTCAGTACCATACCGCTCTAATCCGCCGCTCCAATGTCCGGCCGTATGCCCCCGACGCAAACGCACATTCCCATCGCCCACGGTTTGGCGCCCTTTAACTTCATTGATCTGGAAGATAAAGCCGCTAAATACATCGCTCAAGTCCGCGAAGAAGCCGCACGGGTCGTCTCCGAAGCCAAAAACGAAGTTCTCCGTATGCAGCAAAATGCCGCCGCCGAACTCGAAAAATCCGCCGCCGAACTTAACCAATCACGCGACCAAGCACGAGCCGAAACCGATACCATCCGAAAACAACTCGACGAACTCAATACCCGACTCAAAAACGAAGAACAAAACTTCAAAACCCGAAAAGAACAACTCGAAAGCGAAGCCGCCCAACTCAAAGAGCAATTACGCCAAGACGAAGAAACTGCCAAAAAAACGGGATACGAAGAAGGCCAGAAGGCCGGATTCGATGAGGGACACTCCAAGGGATATGCCGACGGCGAAATGAAAGCCCAGATCGACTATGCCGAAAAGGTTCAACGGGAAGCGGAAATCCAACTGAGCACGAAATTGGAAACATTGCTGCCTGCCCTGACGGCGATGATTGAGCAATTAGATGTTGCTCGGCAATCGTTTTTACAGCATTGGGAGCGCAGTGCGGTACGAGTTGCTTGTACGATAGCGGCGAAAGCGATTAATCGTCAACTGCCGGAACTGGTTGATGTTCCGCTCAAATTATTGCGGGAATCCTTGGAATTGAGCACGGGAAGCACTTCGTTGCGGATTCGCTTGAATGAAGAGGATTATGAAACGTTGCGTCCGCAGATTGATGTTTTGATTCAGGAAATGGCTCGTTCGGTCCAGACGGAAGTCGTCGGAGATGCATCAATTTCGCCTGGCGGATGCGTTTTGGAAACGCCGCAGGGAATGATTGATAACCGCATCGAAGCCCGACTGGCACGGATTGAAGAAGAACTGTGCTTCGAGGAAACCCACTGAAAGGGCCCTCTAATGGAGCCGTTGATCGTATTTTTCTCAATTTGAAACGGCTGGCCAGCCGGAGGAGGAACAAAGCAGATACACCGCTTCGCCTAAAATATGGTAAAATATCGACGTTGTCCTTGATGGTTTGCCGTTTTAAGAGGAGAGGTTTTTAGAGAACAAGGGCGTTTTGTTTTAGTTATGGAAGATACCAACGATATTCGGGACGTATTAGAACAGGTTCATATCATTCAAACTCGACTCGGCGACTTTAATGGCCGATTGCGGCGAGGGCCTCTTTTGCTGAAAACCCAAGAAAGCAATGTCCAAAAAGCCAGCGAAAAACTCGAAAAATTGAAAGAAGAACATCGAGCATTGCTTGCCGATGCCAAAAGCCGCGAACAGGAAGTTACGGCACACGGCCAAGCCATCGCCCGACGAAAATCGCAGTTGCAGGAAGCAAAAACCAATAAGGAATATCAGGCACTGCTCGTTCAAATCGAAGCCGACGAAGCGACTCGGGATATTTTGGATGATGAAACGCTCGATGCCATCGAAAAAGCGGAGCGCTTTGCCTTAAAACTTCCTCCCGCCGAGGCCGAACTGGCAAAACTGCAAGAACTTTACGAAACGACGAAAAGCAAGTTTTTTGCAGACAAGCCGCATATCGAAGCGGAAATTGCCGAATATTCCAGGCAACTCCAAGACGAGGAAGTCAAGATATCCAGTGCATTTCGGGAGGTTTACGACCGGTTGGTCCGCAGTGTCGGCGGCGAAAACGTTTTGGCCGTCGTTGTCGATCAAAAGTATTGCGGCGGATGCAATCACCAAATACCGGTCAATTCCCTGGCTCATATCCTTGCCAAGAAGCCGGTAACGTGCAGTTCGTGTGCGAGATTGCTCTACGTTCCGGCGGACTTTCAATTCGATAAAGGGTAGATTTGTTGTCTTTTCGGCATTAGCCGCGTCGCAGAGAGACACGGCTAGAGCGTACTCCTTTTTGCCCGGCACATTGGCTCCAACTACTCCTCATCATCCGCCAGTTGTGCCGATGCGATAATTTGCTGCTGAATGTTCCCCGGAACAATGTCGTAACGCAAAAACTCAATGCCGTAACTGCCCTGACCGCCCGTCATTGACGCCAATGTCCGATTGTACGTCATCACTTCCGAAAGCGGGACCTCCGCCGTGATCGTTTGCATCCCGCCGCCCGCATCGTCGATCCCGAACGGACGACCACGGCGATTCGGCAAATCACTGTTCACATCGCCCACATTCGCAATCGGCACCGTTACTTCCATCTTGACGATCGGCTCCAATAATGCCGGTTTCGCCTTCTGGAACACTTCTTTGAAGGCCATCGAGCCCGCCGTCCGAAACGCATGTTCGTTGGAATCCACATCATGATACTTGCCGTGATAAAGTTCCACGCAAACATCCTGTACCTGGTATCCCGCAATGACGCCCTTGATCATCCGCTCCTTAAATCCCTTTTCGATGGCCGGGAAAAAGTTCGACGGAATCACCCCGCCGACGATGCAATCCACCCAAAGGAAATTCGTTGCCTCATCGTAATGATGATCCTTGTACGAGGGAAATTGCCCCTTGTTTTGTGCGTATTCTTCCGGGTCGGTCCCCTTCGGGAACGGATACATCCTAATATGCACTTCGCCGAACTGGCCCGCTCCGCCGGACTGCTTTTTATGCCGATACATTCCATCCGCATTTGCCTGAATCGTTTCCCGATAGGCAATTTTCGGCTCGTGCGTGTCCAATTCGACCTTATCCCGGCGTTTGAGACGTTCCTGGATAATCTGCAAATGCAGTTCGCTCATCCCGGTGATCACGAGTTGCTTGGTTTGGTCATTGCGTTCGACCGTAAACGTCGGGTCTTCCTGGGTAACTTTGGCGAGCGCACCGGACAATTTCGCTTCGTCGCCGCGACTTTTGGGCGATGCCGCCAGACCGACCATCGGCGTCGGGAACGTAAAGGATTCCATCACATGATCGCCGAGCGTGGTGCAGGTTTCCAATTCTTCCAATTTCGCGACGGCAACAATCATACCGGGCGTTGCCTCGTCAATCGGCTTGTTTTCGTTCGCCTGCATTTGGAAAAGTTGGGCGATTTTGATTCCTCGGCGGCTTGTCGAAGCGGCAAGCGACTGGCCGTTTTTGAGCGTTCCGCTGTAGATGCGGAGAAAACTGAGTTTTTGCACAAAGGGGTCGATCCGTGTCTTGAAAACTTGGGCAATCACGGGCCCCGCGGCATCGGGCTTGATTTCGATGGCATCGCCTCCCGTACTTTTGGCCGTCCGTTTGATTTTGTCGGGCGAAAGACCGCAAAGAGCAAAAACGTCTAAAAGTTCGTTGAGGCCGGTTTTGGTTTTGCCGGAAATGCAAACGACGGGAACGAGGGTTCCTTCGAGTACGGCCTGCTGGATGAGCGTTGCGAGTTCGGCTTCGGTTGGCAGAACGCCGTCGAGGTATTTTTCCATCGCGGCTTCGTCTGCGGTAACGATTGTTTCGAGCAGTGCATCGTGGTAGGGCGAGTCGGCATCAAGTGCGCTTTTGACGCCCTTAAAACTTTTCCCGACGCCGTCGGGCGTGTTGAAGGGCACGCATTCCGGCCCGAAAACGTCTTTAACGAGTTTGAGCAGTTTTTCGAAATCGGCTTTATCGTCATCCATTTTATTGAGAACAACGATTTTACCGAGTCCGAGTTTTTTGGATTCGGCAAAGACGCGCCGAGTATTGACTTCGATACCGGATGAGGCATTGACGACGACGGCGGCGGTATCGACGCCGTTGAGAGCGACGATGGTTTGCCCGATGAAGTCGGGATAGCCGGGCGTGTCGATGAGGTTGAAGAGTATTCCGTTGTGTTCAAAATGGGTAACGCTGGATTCGATGGTATATTTATGTGCTTTTTCTTCTTCATCGAAGTCGCAGATACTGGTTCCGTCATCGACGCTGGCGAGTTTTTTGACGGTTCCACCGGTTGCAACGGGAAAGGTATTAAGAAGAGTATCGGCCAGGGTAGTTTTTCCGGACCCGCCGTGTCCGCAGAGAGCGATGTTACGAATATCCGAAATGTTGTATTTGGCCATTGGAGGACTTTTGTGTCAAAAAGTGGGTTTGGAGGGTAAAGAACCCGCAATTCTATCAAAAGGGGAGCGAAAAACAAGCCCCGCCGACACCGGAGCGGAAGCCGCCTCCGGGGGACTTGCAATCTCTTTTGTTTCGGTTACAACGGGGCGTGGTTCCCTCTTCGGAGGATTATGTCCTTTACCTTAGGACGGCTGCGATAGGCAAAGGAATTACTGGCGTTTCGTTTTTCTCAAATAAAACAACCTACTATGGCACGCTCACGCATCGTTTTTGTTCTGTTCCTTTCATTTTTTTGTTACGCCTTGGTGATTGCCGATGAAGCGTTCGATTTTTATGTGGAGGCGGTGCGCCATTCGGCATACAATCCCGCAGAAATTTCCACATTTCAGGCAGAACTAAAAGCGACAACAAAAATATTTTATCCCGATTCGATGATTGAGCAATTTGCTGAACAAGTGGCGGACTCCATAGAGGATACATTGAAAAAGATTGGGGCAGATGATGTGGAAATACAGAAAGCAAGAGAAGAGCAGAGCGAAAGCATCCGGCAAACGTTCTCTGGCTGGCCAAATTCAAAAGTCATAAACGTATTCATGAAAAATTCGGCTTCGCCGATAGGTTTGGAGGAGGCACGCCCACAAATATTAGAAGTGGAGGCTACTATCAAAAGGTCTTCGTTATTTTCGAGTGGTTTGGGTGTGTCCAGCGATGAAGAAAAGCCAAGCATGCTTCAATACGAACGTTCGACCACGATAAGTACGACCAGTGGTGGAGACGCATGGTTTTATACAGCGGGGCGAATGGCACCGCTGGTTGGAGTGCGTGATGCCCTACGCTGTTTATTGTCCCGTGATGAGACTGGGAGTTTTTCCATTTCGGCAGCTGGCATTGCCTCTTTTAGAATGTTTTGCGAAGCCAATAGATGGACATTCTCGTTGTCAGCGGAGCGAGAGTATTATGAAGGAAATCATTCGGCATATGTCTTGCAAGTCTATGAAGGAGGGCGGTTGAGCGGGCGATTTTTGATCGATCCGGACCGAGGCTATATCTGTCCACAATCGCAGGTATTTTGCAGCGAAAGCGGCAAAGTTTGGAAAGAAATGACCGCAGAAAATTTTGTGTTTGATGCACTATCGCAAAAATGGTTTCCAGAGAAAGCCGTTGACACTTTATGGACGAGAGGGACAGAAGGAGAAGAGGCAACGGTGATAAGCGAGTTTTATCTTGTGCCGGGAACGTTAGTTCTCAACCAGCCGATTCCCGATTCGGTATTTGCTCTAACTGTGCGGGAGGGCACGCGAGTGGATGATGCTCGCCGTAATGATCTTGATCAAACTACCTTTATCGCGAATAAATCTGGAACGTTGGATTTGGCGGTTATCGAAGAAAAAAGTTTAGACGATTTCGAATGGTTGACTCCGCAAGATGTGCTGCAGCATTACGCTCCCTTTCCCATCGAACATGCATCCTTCAACTGGTTGCAAATCGTGCTGACGTCAGTGGGAATCATTTTGATAGTAGTCGGCATCACTAGATTGTTCCTCAAACGAAGCGAAGCATAGGGCAAGAGTAATCCCATGAAAAAGCATCTACCAACCATTTTTGTTTATTTCATTTGGCCTCCTGCTGTGCTTGCTCGTCGCCGTTGACCGTTACTATCTGCGTCATTCGATATTGAACGACAGTTTTTGGTTGCCAGCCATGGAAATAGAACCCTTGTTTGTTGATTTTGGCGATGTTTCGGTCGGCGATGATGTGCGGCGGGAAATCGTGATTAGGAATACCGGCAGAAGTCCGTTGGAGATCGAGCAAGTACGCTTGAGTTGTGCCAGTTGTCTTGTCGTGCATTCGTATCCGCGGGAGCCAATTATGCCCGGCGGACAAGGGATGCTTGAGTTTTCTTTGGATTTCTCCAAAGGGCAAGGCAACATCCAGACGGCAGTTCTTATTGTATCCAATGGCGTCGACAGTATGAACACGCAACGGATTACCGTGGTTGATGTTAGGGCCGACATTTTAACCGATGGTCGGTAGTTTTTTGTTTGCGATTCCATTGACGTTGCCCCCTCGGAACGGAAGCCGCACACCGGCTCTTACACGAAACTTGCAGTTATCCCGTAATAATTGCGGCTCGGCGACCATTCGGCTATAATTTCCGGTATGCTCCTCTACTCTGCTCCGATGGCGGGTTTTACCAACTACGCCCATCGGGAACTCCTGCGGCAATTCGGCAACGTGGACCTGATTTTTACCGAAATGGTCTCCGCACGCTCCTTCGCCGAAATGGAAAAACGCAGCCTGGAACCTCCCTCCCGACTCTGGGGAATCCGCGATGAACCCCAACCACTCGCCGTGCAAATTTGGGATAACGATCCCGATACCCTCGCAAATCTCGCCCAAAAACTCGCCTGCGACTATAATGTCCGCCACATTGACCTAAATTTCGGCTGTCCGGCCAAACAAATTGCCGGACGAAACGAAAGCGGAGCATATCTGCTGCAATTTCCCGACCGAATCGGCGATATTATCCGCAAAGTTGCCGAGGCCGCAATAGCGTCATATGGGCCCGTGCCCGTTACCGCCAAAATCCGCCTCGGCAAAACCAGGGATACAATCAATGCGATTGACGTTGCCCAAGCGGTCGAGTCAGCCGGTGCGTCGGGAATCACGATTCATGGCCGAACCGCTGCCGATTTTTACCGCGGCCTGGCCGATTGGGAGGAAATTGCCAAGGTGAAGCCGAAGTTGCAGGCCATCCCGCTCATCGGCAACGGCGATATTAAGACGGTCGATGACGCACTGTTTCGCATTCGCAATTATCCGGTTGACGGCATTATGATAGGCCGAGCCGGCATTGCAAAGCCTTGGTTGTTTCGTCAGATTGCTCAAGCATTGCGGGGAGAGCCGATTGATGCGGAGCCGACGGGCATGCAGATTATTGAGATGACACGTCGGCATTTTGCCGGTTTGCAGCGTCAATTTACGGAGTCATTGGCTTTGGCATTGATTCGCAAGACGGCGTGTCAATATGTTGGTTCCAAGCCGGGGGCGCGGAAATTTCGCAACGATGTCTGTACGGCCAAAGATACGGAAACGTTTTTTCGGGTTGTCGGCGAGTTTTTTGGGTAACGTGATACCTTGTCGTCTGGCAGTATTGCCGTGTTTCCCTACAAATCGAATTAAAATTTCAAATTTGCCTCTGGAATGGGAGTCGGCGGAACATACTGCCGGGAAGAAGACCCCGAACCAAAGGGTGCCGACGAACTGGAAAGGCCCGGATGAAGCGGTGCGACCGTATTCGTATTCTGCGGAACCGCATAGCGACTCTCCTGAAGCGAGAAAACAGGCCCTTCTTTTTCAATCGACGCAAAACACATTTCAGGACTACTCGGCAACCCCGCCATATTGCTCCGCGTTTCCATTAAAAACCGGTTGACCCGTTCGCTGTAACTTCCCGCTGTGTTTTGAACCATATCCGACCCAAAAAGCACGCCGGCCAGTTCTCCGCGTTGATTCAAAATGGGCCCGCCCGAGTCGCCTTTGCGTGCATGCACGGAAACTTCCATAATTTCATAGAGCGGAACAGTGCCGTTTTTTGGATTTTCCGGCGGCGCGAGATAGCGAACGCATTGGCCCTTGGCAATTCGATACAAACCGGAGCCAAAGCCGACGATCCAAAGCGGCTCGCCCGGCTTGGAGGGTGTGCGTGCAATGGGCAGCGTCGGAATCGACGCAGGCGGCTTGGAAATCGCAACGAGAGCCAAATCCCATACCAAATCCGTTTTGACAACCGCTCCGAAGGATGAAAAACCGGACGGAAAATGGACGTGAACCAATCGATCGTTTCCGGTTTCGCAGACGACATGGTGATTGGTCAAAACGACGCCATATTCTCCGTAAGTACCGATGTAAGAACCTGTTCCGAAGGATTGTCCGCTGGCATCGAAGGCGATAATCCGCACCACGTAGGGCAGCACCTGCTGCTGGCTGGGTTGCGGCAGTTCTGCTGGCGGCCGTCGGGAAATGCCAAATTCCTCGGCGCATACGTCCAAAAGGCACACCGAACAAACGATGAGCCAGAGCACCATCTTTTGCAAAATTTTCTGCAAAATGGAGTTGGACAGGGGCATAATAGGGGCAGCGTGCCGAGGCGTTTCTTTATTCTTCGGCATTTTTCCGGCAAATCTGAAATGAGAGTTTTTTTAATGGACTTGGCTGGAAACTGTCCTTTCGGCTTGTGAGGCCGTCTGCAAGTTTCGCATTAGTGAAGGTAGGCAGCCGACCGCCGGGCGGGTGCGTCGGCGTGAGCCGACTGGAAGGCCCAAAATGCGGAGTACCGCAGTTGCCGCCCGGCGGTCGGCAACCTACCTGTTTGCAAACTTGCAGTTGCCCTGCCGGAATGACGAAAAAGCAGCCAAAGCAATGATGGCAATCTAACGCGTTACTAACACGGCCAGCCGCCGCTCCCCGTCAGCGGATGCCAAAAAGACAGCATACAAGAAAGACTCCGCCGTTCGGCCTATCTCGTCATACGCCGTCGGCAACCCTGCCAAAATGCCGTCGATTTCGCCAATGTGGCCATTCAACTTCCGCAATTCCACTTCCCGATCTTCTCGCTCCGTTCGGGCACTATCATTTCCTTCAAATGCCTGCCTGCGTAACTGATCAATGCGGTTTTCCAAATCCGTTTTCGCGAGCATCAACCTTGCCTTTTCCCATTCCAGCCGTTCAGCATAATCATCCAATTTCCAAGCGACTCGATCGAGCGAAGCCGACGCGGTAAATTGAATTGCAATGTTCTCGTACACGGTTCGTCCATCTTCCGTTTGCTTTTGGATCTGCTGCGATGTCTGCACTTCGCCGTGAAAATCCGATGCCGACGATTCCAAAATCCGAAGCCCATCCGCCGCCTCCGTTTCGACTTCAAGCACGATGCTCATCGGGGGATTCATCGCCGCAAATATCCTTTGCCAAAGTTCCGACGCAAACGGTAATTCGACCGCATATTCCGCCGTCGTCAAATCGGCAAGCCGGACCGCCTCCGTTTGCATCGGAGCAAAAAGCGGAATCAACATTGCCGATTCCAACTCGTCGGCAACGTTCAATTCCAAAAAACCCAGCGACAACAGCACGGTATCGTAAAGATGTTGATTGCTCAAACCTTCCGGCAACCAACGCATTTCGAGGCCGGCCTGCGTCCAATGAAACCGGAACATTGCCGTTGCCGAACGCGTTTGCGTATCGACGGTTTGGACTTCCCAAACTAATTCGGGCAACTCGGCAAGGACAAGTTCCGTGGTGATTGGGATGCCGGATAAATTGAATAGCGGAATGTACCGAAGGTCGATCGCGGCACCAAACGGCTCCAGCGGGTGCAATTCGCGGAATACCGCGTCGCCGGGAACATCAATCTGGTCATCCTGCACTTCGGGAAAATTGATTGCAAGATATTCGGGAACGGCGAAACCGTTCAAAAATTCCAACAAGGGCAATTTTTGCGTTTCGCGATCTGCCGCAAATTGCGTCAGAGAGTGCTCCCTATCAATTCGGTCTGTAATCTGGTCCGTTTCCGAATGATCCAAAGCGGATTCAATGATATGGTCGAGTTCGGATTCGGCAATCGGCTCAAGTTCCATTTCATCAATCGGCGGCAGTTGCAAGGCATTATCGGTATTGCGCAATCCCTGAAACAGCCCGAAGTGGCCGACTTGGTCAATCGCCAAAACGAGCAAAAACAGCACCAACGCAAACATAATACTGTACAGAAAATAGAACTGCGACCGAGAAGACCGGCGGAGCAGCGAGTCGAGCAAGCCGCCGTATTTTTTCGGAAGTTGAATAACCGGCGAGGGCGAGGCAGCGAGGGGATTCATCGCCTGCGTTGCCGTATTGGGGTCGCTGCTTGTCCCGTCACACTCCGCATCATCGGTTTCAAAGTCGGTCGAATAGTATTCAATATCGAGCGGCAGCATATGTTCCTGACCGTGCCGGGCGAATTCGACATATCGGCCTGCCGGGGCTGCACCCAACGGGGCCGTCAAGTCGATGAGCAAGGCATTCGCTGTTCTCATAACAGAATCGCTCTCTGCCGATTGCGACCCCGTGGAGCCCGCAACCACGCCTTGCCATTGACAGGGCAGCATTTCGGCCAAATCGGGAGAAAGGCTCAAATGGTTCGTGCAAAACGTTGTCCGCCAGGCGAATTGCGACGGCAACAACGCTAGTGCTTCGACGAAAAGCGGCAAAATGTTCTGTTCTGGCCGATAAATCAAAACGGCAGGTTTTCCTGAAAACACGGTTTCGGCAAGCACACCACCCCAGCCGGGATCGCCGGTTAATTCGGCCCAGGCCGGACAGGGACTCGTTGGCGGAACGGAAAGCGTTGCCTGCTCATCATTGCGGCGAATTGCGGCAAGATATTCCGCAGATTGCGGATCGGGCGGAGCGTTGCTCAAAGACATTTTCTGAGGGTCAAGCCAGCGGAATTGCCGAGCGATTTGCTGTCGTCGGGTCAAGGCGGACAGATTCGTCAGAGTGGGAACGGTTCGGCCTTGGGAAAACTGCAGTGGCGGTTCATTCCAAAGTGAAAGATGGAAGCCGGGCAGAGCCAAAAGCCAGGCGGGGCCTTCGGGAACGCATTCAGCTGGGTCGAGGATGATGTGATGTGCCAAAACGTTGGGTTGATTTTGGTAATCGAGCCCGGTGGCAGCGGTTCGGGAGAGAACGTGTTCTTGGCTGTCGGGAAGAATGAGGTGCGAATAGAGGGGTTGCAAGACGGGTTCGGCGGCGACGAGTTGTCGATATTGTTGGTTACTCAGGGCGGAGAGAAGTTTGGCGAGTTCTGCGGGCAGGGACTTATCCATTGCGATGGGACAGAATCCGCAATCTTTTGGATTGAGTCCTCGAGCGGTGGAAGTCAGGATGAGTTCGTGTGTCATGGAGTCTATTTTATACACAAATACCTGCTTTGGGCAACAATGCCGTAGCCGAGCCCGGGATGTAAGTTAGGCCATGTATCTGAAGGCCCCTATCTCCGACATGGGAGCAACGCAACTTTGTTAACCACCAACTATTTTCTACCCGGTTGCCCGGTTGACACGTAGAAAACTGTCGTCCGCCGAAGCGGTCTGATTTGTTTGTTAACGTACTCGTAATTCAATCCGCTCCGACGAATCGGAATGGGATTTCTAATAGTCCGTCCGCTGTGCCACACTTTTTTGCGAAATGCAATAGGTTCAATACAAGCGATGCGGGCAAGGGCAAAATTTATCGCACTGGCTGGCGGATTGTAACAGTTGTGCGGGTCGAGCACGGGCGGATGATAGGCAAAAAGTCGAATTCGTAGCAAGGTCCTCATC
>Ga0099364_10000730_pt1 | contig 55765 bp, 42 predicted proteins | sample TergutTh196P3_FD_73070 | JGI IMG/M metagenome (GOLD analysis project Ga0099364, IMG submission 73070) | Microcerotermes parvus P3 segment gut microbial communities from Pointe-Noire, Republic of the Congo - Th196 P3 | ecosystem: Host-associated > Arthropoda: Insects > Digestive system > Gut ... | reverse complement strand
ACAGATCATCCTGAACAACACGCTGCGGCGCTACGGCGCCCAGTCTGTCTACGGCGCGGAGATACCGCTCGCCGTCGCGGGCATAGTGATGAAGACGAACATGCTGTTCTTCAGCGTCGTCATCGGCATATCACAGGGCTGCCAGCCCATTATCGGCTTCAACTACGGCGCGAAAAAATATGACCGCGTAAGGCAGACCCTTAAACTGGGCCTGCTCGCGGCCACCGCCATGTCGGTAATATCGTTCCTGTGCTACCAGCTTTTCCCGCGCCAGCTTATCTCCATGTTCGGTCAGGGCGACGAGCTTTACTTCGATTTTGCCGTGCGTTTTTTCAGGATATACCTTATGCTCGCGTTCATTAACGGCATACAGCCGCTCTGCGGCAACTTCTTCACTTCGATCGGCAAAGCGTTCAAGGGCGTGTTTATCGCCGCGACGCGCCAGTTTATCTTCTTCGTGCCGCTTATCCTCACGCTGCCAAGACTGTTCGGCATAAACGGCGTAATCTACTCCGGTCCGATCGCCGACGCGGCGGCTATGACGCTGGCTCTTCTCCTTGTCGGACTGGAGCTTCGTAAAATGAAAACTCACCTTCCCGCTCAATGACGGTCAGCTCCAAAACCTCCGTTTCATATTCGACTACCGCGACCAGCTCGCTATCCGTCCTCGACAGTATCCGCGTGCTTAAAAGCTCTCCCTCCCGCGCGTGCGTCCACTCAAAAAGCGCCTTGTCCAGACCGGTAAGCTCCGGCGGCGAGGACAGCGCGGCTCCGGCGGAGCTGTCCGCCGGATATAAAGCCCGTTCCTCGGGCCGGCCGCCTCCTCCGGCGTCATAAACATCCATGCTGTCCGCGTTCGCGGCGGACTGCAAAACGGGCGCGGACGCCGCCTCGGGCATAATCGCGTTTTCATGCGTATCGTTACTCTCCCTGTACATCCCCGAGCGTAAGCTCACGAATATCAGCACCGCTGCGGCAGCGGCGGCAAACCCCGTATAACGCCCGAACGCGAACCTTCTTTTGGGCTTTGCGTCCTGTTCTATGCGATACATCACGCCTTTAAGCAATTCCGCGGGCGCGTCGGTCAAAAGCTCTTTGGCCGCCGCGTCCAGCTTTTTGTCAAACAGCTCATGATCCATACAACCCGCCTCCTTTGCTCTTCTTTCTATTACCGTTTGACGAAACGGACGGCGAAAAGTTCCCTTCCAGCGCCTGCTTTAATTTCTCCCGCGCCCGTGACAGCCGCGACTTGACGGTACCCTCCTCCAAATCGAGTATCTCCGCTATCTCGGTATAGCTCAGCTCATGCACGGCGCGCAGTATAAACACCGCCCTGTGTTCGTCCGACAGCGTTTTCAGCGCCTCCGCTAATGCTTCCTTTAATTCACCCAGCTCCGCTTTCTCGTCCGGCGCGCCGCGGTCGTCGGGAATGTCAAGCACCTGTTCGGGTTCGCCCAGCGCGGAGAAGGGCACGGCGCTTTTCCGCTTCGAGCGGCGCAGAGCGTCGATAGCGGCGTTTATCGTCAGCCTGTACAGCCACGTCGAAAACGCGCAGTCGCCCTGAAAGAAAGCAAGTCCTTTATACGCCCTGAAAAACGCCTCCTGCGAAACGTCCAGCGCGTCCTCACGGTTGCCGGTGTACCTCAGGGCAAGCGAATACACGCCGCGCTGATTCGCAATAACAAGCTCCTCAAACGCCGCCTTGTCCCCGCTTTTCGCCCTCCGTACCAGTTCCTCGATCCTCTCCGCCCCCTTTCAGTAATCTCCGCGCAGCCTGCCGTTACACCCACTGCTCCAAAACCCGCTCAGCATCCTCCGCCGTGTTCATGGCTATTATCTCGCGCTTGTACCGCTGTGAATACGGCAAACCGTGCAGATACCAGCAAAAATGCTTCCGTGCCTCCAGCACGGCGACCCGCTCGCCCTTATCCTCGCGCATCAGCCTGAACTGCTCGCCGGCCCAACGCGCCCGCTCCCGTATATCAGGCGGCGCGGGCACGGGCAGCCCCGACAGCACCGCGTATAGCTCCCTGAAAATAAACGGGTTCCCCAGCGCCGCTCGCCCGACCATAACCGCGTCCGCCTTCGAGCGTTTCAGCGCGCGCACGGCCGTTTCAGCCGAGCATATATCGCCGTTTGCTATCACGGGAATCCCCAGCGCCGCCTTGACTTCGGCGATTGCGTCCCAGTCCGCGCGCCCGCCGTACTGTTGCGCGCGCGTGCGCCCGTGTACGCACACCGCCGCCGCGCCCGCGTCCTCACAGATTTTGGCGACCCCGGCGGCGTTCAGTGAACCCCTGTCCCAGCCGAGCCTCAGCTTCACCGTTACGGGTACATCCACGGCGGCGGCCACGGCCGCAACTATCTCGCCGCACAGCGCGGGGCTTTGCATAAGCGCGCAGCCGTCGCCGTTTTTAACTATCTTAGGCGTGGGGCAGCCCATGTTTATGTCCAGAAAATCAGCGCCCGATTTCTCCAGCGCGATCACCGCCGCCTTAGCCATGGTATCCGGCTCGCTGCCGAACAATTGGACGCCGTACGGAGAGCCGTCCTTCCTCAAGAGCCGCGAGGTCTTTGAATCCTGATACACAAGCGCCTTTGCCGACACCATCTCCGACACGGTTACTATCGGCGCGAACTGCCGGCAGACCGCGCGGTACGCCCAGTCCGTCACGCCCGCCATCGGCGCGAGATAAATCGCGTGTGAAATGTTCAGCACATCTATTTAACCCCCTCCGCAGGGGGCGCCGCCGGAGGCGGCGGGGCCGCGCACTCATCCGCCTCGCGTATCTGCTTGCGTTTTATTTTGCCGCTCACCGTCTTGGGCAGCTCCGTCACAAACTCAATTATCCTCGGGTATTTATACGGCGCCGTCAGCTTTTTTACATGGTTTTGCAATTCCTTCACCAGCTCCGGCGTCCCCGTCACGCCCGCCCGCAGAATTACCGACGCCTTGACCACCTGCCCGCGCACGGGGTCCGGCGCGGCGGTGACGGCGCACTCCACGACATCGGGATGCTCCACCAGCGCGCTCTCGACCTCAAACGGGCCGATGCGGTACCCCGAACACTTGATAACATCGTCGTTGCGTCCGACGAACCAGTAATAGCCGTCGTCGTCGCGCCACGCCACATCGCCGGTATAATATACGCCGCCGCTTATAACCCGCGCGTTATAAGCCGGATCGTTGTGGTAGCCGTAAAAAAGACCGCAGGGGTGAGCTTCGTCGCCGAACCCCCGTATGACTATCTCGCCCTCAACGCCTGCGGGACAGGTTTTCCCGTCCGCGCCCACAAGGTCTATATCATACAGCGGCGACGGCTTGCCCATGGAGCCCGGGCGCGGCTCAAACCACTCGAAATTCGCCAGCATAACGCTGGATTCGCTCTGCCCGAAGCCCTCGGTCAGCCTTAAACCGGTCAGCTCCCTGAACTGGCGGTAAACCTCGGGATTCAGCGGCTCGCCCGCGTTGCAGCAATGCGTTATGCCCGAGAGGTCGTACCTCGTCAGATCCTCCTGAAGCATAAATCGGTACATCGTCGGCGGCGCGCAAAACGTCGTCACCTTATACCTTTCGAGCTTTTCCAACAGCAGCTTAGGCACGAACTTGTCCATATCATAGGCGAAAATGACCGCGCCGCAGAGCCACTGCCCGTATATCTTGCCCCAGCCGAATTTCGCCCATCCCGAATCCGACACGGACATGTGCAGCCTGCCGTTCTGAACCCTCTGCCAGTATTTCGCGGTGACTATATGCCCCAACGGATGCTCAAAGGTGTGGCGCACCATCTTGGGCATCCCCGTCGTGCCGGAGGTGAAGTACATAAGCATCAGATCATCCGATTTTGTGGGGACGCGCTCCAGCGTATCAGGCATACCCTCAAGTTCCCTATCAAGTGATAGCCAGCCGTCCCGTTCGCCGTTAACGATTATCTTTACGCCGTCAAACGCCGACTGCCGCACCTGCTCCAGCACAAAACCGTCGTCAACACAGATAAGCGTTTTGATGCCGGCAGCCTGTACGCGGTAGTCTATATCCTTCGACGTAAGCTGCAAGCTCGCAGGTATGGCGACGGCCCCCAGCTTATGCAGTGCCGTGACGACGAACCAGTATTCAAAGCGGCGGCGCAGTATCAGCATAACGGCGTCGCCCTTTGAAACGCCCAGCTTTCTCAGCATATTGGCGGCCCTGTTGGACTGCGCGGATATATCCCCGAACGTAAACGAGCGCTCGCCGCCGCAGTCGTCACACCACACCAGCGCGGGCTTGTCGGGATCCGCGGCCGCCCAGCCGTCCACAACGTCATATCCGAAATTAAAATCGTCCGGTATGTTTACCGTATAATTCGCTTTGAAATCCTCATATGAATCAAACTCTATCCTCGGTAAATATTTATCTAACATCAGTCACCCTCATTCCGCTATAACCGTCAAAAACCGCGCTCTGCCGCCGACAGCCCTCTGTCCGTGCGGGCGGCGCGGGTCAAAATAGGCGCAGTCGCCCGCGCCCAGCCTTATCCGCTTGGCGTCGAAAAGCAAATCCATCTCACCCTCCAGCACCATATTAAACTCCTGTCCGTTGTGCGTGACCGGCGCGGGGTCGCCGTCACTCGGCATAATAGTGACCAGCATCGGCTCCATCATCTTGTGCCGGAACGTAAAGGCCAGATTTTCAAAGTTATATCCGGCATACCTATCAACTGATAGCCCCTGCCCGCGCTTGACGACGCAGAGCGTGTCGATATGGCTGCCGACGCCGGTAAGAAGCTCGCTCAGGTCCACACCGCAGAGTGTGGCGACATGGTACAGAACGCTTATCGGAATATCGGCGCCGCTTTGCTCATAGCCGAGATAAGCCTCGACCGGCATACCCAGACCCTTCGCTACCTCCTCCGGCGTAAACCCGCAGACGTCGCGCACCTCGCGCATACGCGCGCCTACATCGTGCATATCCATCATAATGCCCTCCTTTACAACAATCCCCCGCCGGCGGCGGGGGATTTTCAAACTAATGGGGAATTCCCTCCTGAGAGGGCTGCGCGTTAAGGCAGCAGTCCGTCTCCCGTGTTCTGGACTCTTATGCTGCCGTTTTTAATTCCGTTGAAAACTTCGTCGACGGTACCGATGGTTCTGGCGCCCAGGTTCGGGTTGTTCTTGGGGATGCCGATGCCGTCGTTCGCCGCTTCGTAGAGAACCGTTCTGCCGCCGGTAAAGTTGTCGTCAAGAATCGCCTTGACGGTGTCATAAGTCGCTACGTCGATGCCTTTCATCGCCGAGGTGAGTATGCAGCTGTTGCTTCCGCTGTAAAGGCCGTCATCATACTGGTCAACGTCAACACCGATAACCCATACATCCTGCCCGGACGCGCGGCGCTCCTTGCCCTCGTTGATAACGCCGACGCCGACGCCGCCGGCCGCCGCGAATACCGCCCTGACGCCGCGGTCATACATTACCGCCGCCAGCTGCTGTCCGGCCGCCACATCGGTGAACGTGCCCTGATAGATGCAGTTGTCCGCGCTTATATTGCAGCTTGTGCCGTAATTGTCGTTCGCGTATTTGATACCCTGCTGAAAGCCCCAGTTAAAGCGCTGAACCGCCGGAACCTCCATGCCGCCGATAAAGCCCAGCTCGCCGCTGCCCAGCTCGACCGCCGCCGCGACGCCTACTAAGAAGCCCGCCTGATCCTCGGCGAAAAGGAAGTTGATCGTGTTGGCGCCGGTTTTGTAATCGGGGAAGCCCGCCGCCCAGTTGCCGTCGTTCGGCTCGCCGTCAAGAAGGACGAATACGGCGTCGGTATACCTCTCCTGCATCTCGTAGATAGCCGTTTCAAACTTGAAGCCGGGGGTTACGATGACCTTGAATCCTGAGTCGTAGAGATTCGTGATCTCCTGTACATAGTCGGAATGAGCCTCGCCGCCGGGCATAAGATACCGCTCCTCAATGCCGAAATCAGCCTTGGCTTTAAGTATCCCTTCCCAGGTGCCCTGATTGAACGATTTGTCGTCAATGGTACCGGAGTCCGTTACCATACCTACCTTGAGAGTGTCTGATTCTTCCGCGCAACCCGCGAGAAGAGCGACAAGCATGAGCGCCGCCAGCGCAATACCGATGATCCGTTTCATCTATAAAAATCCTCCTTAATAAATCGGGGAGAAACTCCCTCTGTTACATGATAACCCACTCGGGAAAAAAAAACAAGCCCCAAAAGAAATTATTCCTCTTCAGTTAAAATCTTTAGTAATTTTTCATATATTTTGTCGGCGTTCCGCCTGAAATTTTTGGCTATCATACCACATGTTGATTGGTCGGTGACCATAAGCTCTATATGCAGTACAGGGTCGGCGCCGTCGGTCAGAACACAGCAGACCGAGGGCACGCCCCCCCGCGTAAACGCCTCGGTGCTGATAAACGCGTCGCGCTCCACGTTGCGCTCAAGCATTTGCGAGCTTTGGCGTATGGCCATCTTCAGCGTAAACGCGAGCTGGTTGTCCATCAGCTCCGACACCTCGTAACCGCGCGGCGATATGGAGTAGTACGTCTGGCCGCTCTCCTCGTTGGTCAGGACATGCGCGCTGTCCACCATCTCGGCCAGCGCCTGACAGCAGTGGAAGTAGTCCACGCCCTCGTCGATCATGACTATTTCGGCAAGCCTGTCCGTCGTGACCGGCATCGTCAGGCACGACAGAGCGTATAGCACCAATATCTTCGTTTCGGGCACGGCCCCGCGAAAACCGTAGCGCGCCATGCGCCTAGCCGATACCGCGCGGCGCGAGCTTTTTTACCGCCAGCAGCAGCGGTATACCCAACCCGTAGCACGCGGCGACCTGTCCCAGCCCGACCGAGCCGGCGAACATCGGGAACCCCGCGGCTCCGGCTTCTGGCGTCAGCGTATACGCAAGCAGCGCGCCTATGACGACGGCGTTGATCACCACGGGCGGCAGCGGAGCGAGCCAGAGCTTTTTGCACTTCGAGGTCAGATACGCCGCCAGCAGCGTGGCAAGCGACCCGAAAACAATATCAAGCACGCCCAGCGACACGCCCATCAGCGTCCCCAGCAGATTTGCCAGAAGGCAGCCGACAAAGAGCGCCGGAACCGCCTCGGGGAAGAAGAACGGCAGCACGGTCATAGCCTCGGACACCCTTATCTGGAATTGGCCGAAGCTGATGGGCGCGAGAGCCAGCGTCAGCGCGGCGTAGATCGCCGCCAGCAGCGCCATACGGGTAATAGATAACGTGGTAAATCTTTTCATAGATACAGCTCTCCTTAGTCTGGTTAAGGACGCGCGGTGCGCGCCTCTGCCGTGTATTTTACCACGGTTCGCAGATTAAGTCAATCGTGAAATGTCCCTTCTCAGCCTTTGTATGATCTTTTTTTCCAGCCGCGATATATACGACTGCGATATGCCCATTATATCGGCGACCTCCTTCTGCGTCTTTTCGTCGCTGCCGCCTATGCCGAACCTCAGCTTGATGATGTCCTGCTCCCTTACGGAGAGCCGCCCTATCGCCGCGGTAAGCAGCTGCTTTTCCACGTCGTCCTCTATAGGGCGCATAACCGCGTCCGGCTCGGTGCCCAGAATGTCGGACAGCAGCAGCTCGTTGCCGTCATAGTCGGTGTTCAGCGGCTCGTCGATGGATACCTCGACGCGCTGCCCCGCGTTCTTCCGCAGGTACATCAGTATCTCGTTCTCGATACAGCGCGAGGCATAGGTCGCCAGCTTGATATTCTTTTCGGGGTTGTATGTGTTTATCGCCTTGATAAGCCCGATAGTGCCGATAGAGATAAGGTCCTCTATGTATATCCCCGTGTTTTCAAAACGCCGCGCGATGTAGACGACAAGCCGCAGGTTGCGCTCGATAAGCACAGACCTGACCCCCTCGTCGTTCTCCGAATAGCGGCTTATCAGATGCGCCTCCTCGTCGCGGGTCAGCGGCGGCGGCAGCGTTTCGCTTCCGCCGATATAGAATATGTCCTCGTATGTATGGACGCCTATACGCGCCTTGAATACGCTCCACCACAGCCGTATGCGCTTGAAAATACTCAACGTCAGTCCTCCTTGTTATGCGCCGATCAGCGCCCGATAGGCCCTGCCGGCTGACAGGGTCGAGAACGCCACCAGCATCTTGACCTTCTTCTCTCCGTTTATGACAACGCTGTCGGGGGTGAACGCCGCCAGCCAGCCGCGGCGCGTGCCGATTGCCTGATACGGTATCAGCCTGAACAGCAGCGCGCCGTCCACAAGCCGGATCTGCTCCACCAGCTCCACGGGGTTCTCGGAGGCGCTGATCAGCGCGCGCGCCTCTGTTGGCATCAGCGGCATGAGGCAGCTCTTGTCTGCGATCAGGACGCTCTGCCCCGTCATGGGGTCGGTGAGCGTGTGGCCCGTGTCGGCAAGGGCGCTGAACACGGCGCGGCGGCCCCGGAACGTCACCTCTACCGGCAGAAGCCTTGACCTCAGGCCGCCGAAACGCGCTATGCCCCTGAGCGCGGCGAACAGTATGAAGTACGCCGCCGCCGCCATGAGCAGCAGCGCCTCGGCCGGTATGTGCAGATACGGCGTGCCGCCGGCCATGAGCCCCAAGCCCAGCACTATGCCAGCGAGCAGGCAGCTTGTCAGCCAAAACAGCGCAAGGAAGCGCGGGAACCCGCGCCCTATGCCCCGTGACAGCGCGGCGATGGGCAGCGTCATTATAACCTTGGCAAGCACCGAGCCCGTCCATGTGAGCCCCGGCAGAACCGTCACCACCGCGTATGCCGCGCCCAGCGCCGCGCCCAGGCTGAGCCGCCAGCGGATAAACGGCGCGCCCGTAAGCCTTGCCGACAGCAGCAGCAGCAGATAGTTGATGATGAAATTCAGTATGAAAAGGCTGTCTATGTATATTACCGTCACGGAAAACACGTCCTCACATGTCCATTATACAAACGGCGGAGGCGGCTTTTTGTCGTAACGCGCGGCAAATACAGTTAACAATTAACAATGAACAGTTAACAATTAGGGGACGTAGGGCGCGACGCCCCCGGCACGCCGTGTGTCGTAGGGGCGGCCATTGGCCGCCCGCGCCAAATCCCACGCCGTATATAACGCGGCGGGCGACCAGGGACGGTCGCCCCTACAGGGTGCGTGGCACGTTTTACACGGCGGGGGTAATTTTTTTGTTGCATTTTCGGCACGGTTGTGGTATAATGCAGGGGAATAATTTACATACGCGGCCCGTCCGTAGGGCGCGGCATCCCTGACGCGCCGTGTATATTCCACAACGCGTCCCGCGCGTAACTACCCCGGCGCGTTGCGCCACCCCTCCATGGAGGGGAATTTAATGATACGGGACGTCGAGGACGCCGTCCCCTACACAGGAGGATTTTACATATGAAACGGTTTTTGGCGGTTGTTTTGGCGGTTGCGATGGTGGCCGCGTTTGTGCCGGCGGCGGTGGCTGATGGTGAGATCATAACAGTTGACCTTGAAAACATTATCACGACTGCGGCCGACTACACGGTGACCGACAAACTCATCACCGTTAACGCCAATGAGGGCGACACCGTCCTCATTCAGGGCGACGGCACGCCAAACGGCACGGACGGCGGCTGGCGCGTTCATGTCACCGGCACCGCCACGGACATAACACTTGCGGCGGGGACTGTAATCATCGCAGATAACGGCCATGCGCTTCAGGTGCCCGGCGACTCGACGATTACCGGAAAGGGCGACGATATTACAATTACCAGCAACGAAAGAGGCATTTACACAAACGGTGGCAGCGTCACAATCACCGGCACGTTTGGCGACATTACCGGCAACGATAGAGGCATTTACGCAGTCGGTGGCAGCGTCACAATCACCGGCACGCTGGGCGACATTACCGGCGGCTTTAACGGTATTGTTGCAGACGGGGGCGGCAGCGTCATAATTTCCGGCACAACCGGCGATATTACCGGCACCGGCGGCTCCGGCACCAGCGGCATTTCCGCAAGCAACAGCGTAACAATCTCCGGCACGGTGACCAGTATCAGCGGCACCACCCACGGCATTAGAGTAGGGGGCCGCGGCGGCAGCGTTACAATCTCCGGCACGGTTGGTAATATCAGCGGCGGCAGCTACGGCATTAACATATTAGAAGGCACAGGCACATTTACGGTAAAGGGCAACGGTGTTGCGTTCGTGTCGGGAACGATTTGGGCGACACAGGATCATAAAAGCGGCATACTGTTTGTCGGCGACACCGGCACGGTGTACGGCAATGTTACACTCAAGGGTGAGTTGACGATTGAGGACGGGCAAACGCTGACCGTGCCTGACGGCGCGAGCCTGACGGTGCCAAGTGGCGTAACGCTGACAAACAACGGCACGATCAACAGCAGAAGCGGCGGCATCACGGGTGAGGAAAACATCAGCGGAAACGATGTGATTTACCCGCCCGAAACTGACGAGTCAGAAAAAGACGACACCGAACCCGACGAGCCATACACACCGCCGTCAACCGACACAACCACAACAACAGAAACATCAGAAACACCCTTCTTTGCCTACTTTGAGCCGACCCCGCCGGTTTCGGACGCCGACACGCCGTCGGACTGGGCGAAAGCGGCCGTCGAGGAAGCGCGCAAGCTCGGGCTGATACCGGAGCATTTGGACGGCAGCTGGCGCCGCTGGCTGAACCGCGCGGAGTTTGCGGCGTTCGCCGTGTTGCTGTACGAGCATCTCGACGGTAGGACGATAACGGCGTGGAGCCTTTTCGACGACACGACGGACGCGAATGTGGAGAAACTCGCAGGTTTAGGCATAGTAAAAGGCGACGGCACGGGCAAATTCAATCCCGACGGCAACTTTTCGCGTGAAATGGCGCTGACGCTGATGTATAACATTATGATTAAACTAGGCTACTACCTTCCGAGCGCCGAGCCGAACTTCAGCGATGCCGACAGCATTTCGCCATGGGCGCGCGAGGCGATCGGCGCGCTGCAACGGGCGGGAATCATCAAAGGCGACGGCACCCGTTTCAACGCGCAGGAAACCTTCAGCCGCGAGATGGGTGTCGTGACGATGGCGCAGATTTTGGAGTGGGTGGGGTGACGGGGTACACACATCTATCGTAGGGCGCGATGTCCTCATCGCGCCGTGTTTACGTGCGTGGCAAAATTTACACGGGACGCCGAGGGCGTCGTCCCCTACGGACGCGGTTGGTAACCTGCCATACACATTAAAAAACCCCCGCCGAGTGGCGGGGGTTTTTTTAGGCGGGGTTGTCAGCCCATTACAACATCGACGCGCGTTACGTCGCCTTGGGCGGTGATCGGGCCGCTGTGGGGCTTGCCGTTAACGGTCACGGATTTCACGCCTTTTTCGACGCCGGCGCTGTTATCGACGCTGATTATGAACTTTTTGCCGCGATATACGCGCTCCGCGGTGAAGCCCTTGACTGACGGCGGCACGCACGGATTGACGGTCAGCCCGTCGAAGCCGGGTTTGACGCCGAGAATATACTGGGACACGTTTACGAACGTCCATGCGGCGGTGCCGGTGAGCCACGAGTTTTTCGCCTCGCCGTGGTTTACCGCGTCGCGGCCGGCGATCATCTGGGAATAGACATACGGCTCGGTGCGGTGCAGCTTGGCGACGTCCTCCAGATACGCGGGGCAGGTTTTGCGGTATATCTCGAAGGCGCGCTCGCCGCGCCCCATTTCACATTCGGCGATGGAGACCCACGGGTTGTTGTGGCAGAAGATGCCCGCGTTTTCCTTGTAGCCGGGCGGATAGCTGGAAATTTCGCCCAGATTGAGATGGTATGTCTGGTAGGGCGGCTGCTGAAGCACGACGCCGAAGTCCGTGTCCAGCCGCTCTTTCACGCTGTCGAGCGCTTTAAGCGCGCGCCCGTCCTCAACGCCGACGCCGGCCATAACGCAGAAGCCCTGCGGCTCGATGAAGATCTGGCCTTCTTCACATTCGGCGCCGCCGATTTTTTTGCCGTAGGCGTCGTACGCGCGCAGGAACCAATTGCCGTCCCAGCCGTGTTCGTCAACGGCTTTGCGTATGGCGGCGACGGCCTTTTCCGCTTCGACGGTGTCCTCACCGCGACGGCGGAGCAACTCGATATAGTCCGGCGCGGCAAATAGGAAGATACCGGCAATCAGCACCGATTCGGCGACGCCGGACTCGAAGTTGGCGGTGGTTTGAAAGCTCTCGCCGGGAGTCGCGGAGAAGCAGTTGAGATTAAGGCAGTCGTTCCAGTCGGCGCGGCCGATCAGCGGCAGGCCGTGCGGGCCTCTGTTGGTAACGGTGAAATTAAACGAACGGCGCAGATGCTCGAACAGCGGGACCTCCGTGCCCGCTTCAAGGTCGAACGGCACCGGCTCGTCAAGTATTGAGAAGTCGCCCGTTTCTTTGATATAGGCGGCCACGCCTATGATAAGCCACAGCGGGTCGTCGTTGAAGCCGCTGCCGATGTCGGCGTTGCCTTTCTTGGTGAGCGGCTGGTATTGGTGGTAGGCGGAGCCGTCGGCGAACTGCGTTGCCGCGATGTCCAGTATCCGCGCGCGGGCGCGTTCGGGAATGAGATGCACGAAGCCCAGCAAGTCCTGGTTGCTGTCGCGGAAGCCCATGCCGCGCCCGATGCCTGACTCGAAATACGACGCGGAGCGGGACATGTTGAATGTGACCATACACTGGTACTGGTTCCAGATGTTTACCATGCGATCCAGCTTTTCGTCGCCGCTTTGCACGCGGCAGCGCGAGAGCAGCCCCTCCCAATATACCGCCAGTTTTTCAAGCGCGGCGTCTACCTGAGAGTCGGTTTTGAACTTGGCAAGCAGCTTGTGCGCGGGGGCTTTATTTATCACGTGGAGCGACGTATATTTTTCATCCTCGGGGTTTTCGCAGTAGCCCAAGACAAAGACGACGGATTCCGTTTCGCCGGGTTTCAGCGTGAGGGCGAATCTGTGCGAGCCGATGGGCGACCAGCCGGACGCCATGCTGTTACGGGACTTGTCCTCCAGCACCGCCTGAGGCTCGTGGAAACCGTTATACAGACCGATAAAGCTCTCGCGGTCGGTGTCAAATCCGTCGGGGGCACGGTTGGCGGCGAATACGGCGTAGTGGTTGCGGCGTTCGCGGTATTCGGTTTTATGGTAGATTGCGCCGCCCTCGACCTCCACCTCGCCTATCGAGAAGTTGCGCTGGAAGTTTTCGCCGTCGTCCTGAGCGTTCCACAGGCAGAACTCCACAAAGGAGAACAGCGACACGTTTTTTACGGCGTCCGAGGTATTCTCCAGCACAAGCCGGTGAACCTCACAGTTTTCGCCCATCGGGACAAACGCTGTGTGCTCGGCCTTCAGGCCGCCGCGCGACGACGTTATTTTTGAATAGCCCAGCCCGTGGCGGCACTCATAGCTGTCAAGCGGGGTTTTGCAGGGCTTCCATGACGGGTTCCACACATCGCCGCCGTCGTTAATGTAAAAATACCGCCCGCCGACGTCGGCCGGGACGTTGTTATAGCGGTACCGCGTGAGGCGGAGCAGCCGCGCGTCCCTGTAAAAGCAGTATCCGCCGGCCGTGTTGGAGAACAGGCCGAAGAACTCCTCGCTGCCGAGATAGTTGATCCAGGGGTAGGGAGTGTCGGGGCGCGTGATAACATATTCCCGCGCTTTGTCGTCAAAGTATCCGTAGCTCATAGGGGCAACCTCCGTTATTAAGAATTTATTACGGCCAGTATATCACTAAAAGCCGCCGAAAGCAAGCAAAACCCCCAAAAGGGGGTTTTGCGGTTTTGGCCGGTAATTTTTGAGCTATATCACGCTGAACAGCATATCCGCGTATGACGGCAGCGGCCAGTATTTTTTTGCGACGAAGGTTTCAAGCTCGTCTACGATCAGGCGCAGCTCCGACATGGCGTTTATTACCCTGTCGCGGTAAAACACCGCGTGTGTGAGGATGTCCGCGTCAGCCTTGGACTCGAGAAGGGTGTTTTCAAGCGCCGTCAGTTTGCCGAGCAGGCAGGACGACAGCTTTGACACGGAGCCGAGCAGATGGTCCTCGAGAGAAGCGTCGTATGCGCCGCAGGATTTTTTCAGGCTCAGCAGCTCCGCGATCTCGTTCTGATAGCCGATACAGGCGGGGATTATCCCGTTTTTGACCATGTCTACCATGGTGAGCGCCTCGATATGGAGTGTTTTGCAATAGCTCTCCATAAATATCTCGTAACGCGAACGAAGCTCCGATTCGGTGAACACGCCGTGCCTTGAGAACAGCTCTATGCTTTTCGGGGAAATAAACTCGGGCAGCGCGTCCACGGAGGTTCTGAGATTTGACAGGCCGCGCTTTTTGGCCTCCGTTACCCATTCGTCGGCGTAGTTGTTGCCGTTGAAGATGATACGCTTGTGGGCCCTGAAGGTGTCTTTGATCAGGCCGGCCAGGTCGGCGTTGAAATTGTCCGATTTTTCCAGCCGGTCCGCGATTTGGCTGAGGATGTCGGCGACAACCGTGTTCAGCACGATGTTAGGCTCCGCGACGGAGAATGACGAACCCAGCATACGGAACTCAAACTTGTTGCCCGTGAACGCGAAAGGCGAGGTGCGGTTGCGGTCGGTGGTGTCCTTTGAAAAATGCGGCAGCACCGTCACGCCGATCTCCATCTGGTTTCTTTCCTTACCCTTGTAATCGGCGCCGGCTTCAAGCGTTTCCAGAATCTCAGTAAGCTCCTCGCCGAGGAACATGGATATTATCGCCGGAGGCGCTTCGTTCGCGCCCAGCCTGTGGTCGTTGCCGGCGCTTGCCGCCGAGATCCTGAGCAAATCCTGATATTGGTCCACCGCTTTTATGACGGCTGTGAGGAACAGCAGGAACTGCGCGTTTTCATGCGGCGTTTTGCCGGGTTCCAGCAGGTTGACGCCTGTGTCGGCGGCTATGGACCAGTTGTTATGCTTGCCGCTGCCGTTGACGCCGGCGAAAGGCTTTTCGTGGAGCAGGCAGGCGAGTCCGTGACGGTCGGCGACAGTTTTCATAATCTCCATGGCGAGCTGGTTGTGGTCAGTGGCGATATTGGTCGTCGCGTAGATCGGGGCAAGCTCGTGCTGGGCGGGGGCGACCTCGTTATGTCTGGTTTTGGCGTAAACGCCCAGCTTCCACAGCTCCTCGTCAAGCTCTTTCATAAACGCGGACACCCTTGGCTTCAGGCTGCCGAAATAGTGATCCTCAAGCTCCTGGCCCTTTGGCGGGCGCGCACCGAACAGCGTCCTTCCGGTGTACACCAGATCCGGGCGTTTCAGGAAAATTTCCTTGTCGATGAGAAAGTATTCCTGCTCCGGCCCGACCAGCGCCACGACGCGCTGCGCCGCGGTGTTGCCGAACAGCCGGAGTATGCGCAGCGCCTGTTTGTCCACGGCCTGCATAGAGCGGAGCAGGGGCGTCTTTTTGTCCAGCGCCTCGCCGCTGTAGGAGCAGAACGCGGTCGGGATACATAATATATCGTCCTTGATAAACGCGTATGAGGTCGTGTCCCAGACGGTATAGCCTCTCGCCTCAAACGTGGCGCGCAGGCCGCCGGACGGGAAGCTGGACGCGTCGGGCTCGCCCTTGATAAGCGCTTTGCCCGAGAACGCCATTATGGCGCCGCCGCCGCCGTCAGGCTCGATAAAGCTGTCGTGCTTTTCGGCGGTTGTGCCGGTCATAGGCTGGAACCAATGGGTGAAATGGGTCGCGCCCTTTGCCGACGCCCAATCCTTCATAGCGCTGGCGACAACGTTGGCCACGTCAAGCTCCAGATGAGTGCCCTGTGACATTGTTTTCTTCAGCGCGCGGTAAATATCCTTGGGCAGCTTTTCCCGCATGACCTCGTCGCTGAACACCATGCTTCCGAACAGTTCGGGAATATTTTTCATTTCAATCACCTTTATATATAGATTTTGTGAGGGGGTTTGCGCCGGCTACTCGTCGCCGGGGGCGGCGTCCTGAAGCGCGTCGTAGCCCTCCTCGCCGGTACGAACCTTAATGACGTTTTCAACATCATAGACGAATATCTTTCCGTCGCCGATATTCCCAGTATACAGATTCTTCCTTACCGCGTCAACCAGCGTTTTGACGGGCACCTTGCTGATAACGACGTCGATCTGGATTTTGGGGATCAGCGGGGATTCGAGCGGCACGCCGCGGTATGTATGCGTATGCCCGCGCTGTATGCCGTAGCCCATAACGTTCGTGACGGTTATGCCTGTGATGCCTACCTCGTCGAACACTTTCCTGAGCGTGTCGAATCTGCTGTGCTTTGCGATTATCGTGACTTTGGTGATTTTCTTTCCGGTAGATGTGTCGGACACGGGGACCGCCGCGCTTACGGGAACGGCCGATACCGCCGCCGTGCCGCCGCCGAGTACTTGTAAATCGGGGGTTTGTACAGGCAGGAAGTCGGCGTAGCTGCTCTGCAACCCATGCTCCGTAAAGTCAAGCCCAGTGATCTCGTCTTCGGCGGAGGCTCTCAGCCCGTGCAGCTTTTTGATAAGAAAGAAAACTGTCGAGATCGTCACGATCGTCCAGCCGGCGATGGAAAGCACGCCCAGCGCCTGAACGCCCAGCAGCGCCGCTCCGCCGCCGTAGAACAGCCCCGACGCGTCGGAGATAACGTCGCCGCCCGCCGTTATGGGCTTGGCGAACAGCCCGACGGCCAGTGTGCCCCATATGCCGCAGGCTCCGTGTACGGCGACCGCGCCGACGGGGTCGTCCACATGCAGCTTGAGGTCGATGAACTCAATCGCCGCGACGACGATGACGCCGGCCACCGCGCCGATGATAAGCGCGCCCAGCGCGTCCACGTTCGAGCATCCGGCCGTTATGCCGACCAAACCGGCCAGCGAGCCGTTAAGGGTCATCGACACGTCTGGCTTGCCGTTTTTCATCCATGTAAAGGTCATTGTGGACAGCGCCGCCGCCGCCGCCGCGACCGTTGTGGTCAGGAATATGGAGCCCAGCTGCGACAGGTTCTCGGCCGCCGCGCCGTTGAAGCCGTACCAGCCGAACCACAGGATAAAGCAGCCGAGCGCGCCCAGTGTGAGCGAATGGCCGGGGATAGCGCGGGCGGTTTTCTTGCCGGTTTTCGGGTCTGTGGAATACTTGCCGAGGCGGGGGCCGAGGAAAGCCGCGCCGATGAAAGCGGAGATACCGCCCACCATATGGATCGCCGACGAGCCCGCGAAGTCGATATAGCCCAGCTGCGCCAGCCAGCCGTTTTCGTTCCAGACCCAGCCGGCCTCTATCGGGTATATGACCGCGCTGATCGCCGCGCTGTAGATCAGGTAAGAGCTGAACTTGGTGCGTTCCGCCATGGCGCCCGACACTATCGTCGCCGCCGTGGCGCAGAACACGAGGTTGAATACAAAGCCCGAGAAATCAAAGCCGGCAAAATCGGTGAAGATGCCGAGGTTAGGGACGCCGATAAAGCCGAACAGGTAATCCTCTGCGCACATGATAGCGAAACCGATCAGGACGAAGAATACCGTGCCGATACAGAAATCCATCAGGTTCTTCATGATAATATTCGCGGCGTTTTTCGCGCGGGTAAAGCCCGACTCCACCATTGCGAAACCCGCCTGCATGAAGAACACCATCGCAGCCGCGAGTAAAAACCAAATGCCAAAATCCATTTTTGTTCCACCTTTCTCCTCTTTTATTTTTTCTATAACAAAAGCGCGCGCCCCTCCGCCCTTACCGGACGGGGAACCGCACGCCGTTGTACGCAATATAACAAATAAAAAACGCTGTGGACAGTTTTATCCACAGCGCCTTTGCCGTTTACAATAGATATGATAGCATATGTTTTTGCGTTTGTCAAGCGTTTGAGTAAAAATATTTCCGGCGGGGCTGAGCCACGGCGCGATTAGGGCATCGCGCCCTACAGCCGCCGCCGTATATTCGCCTCGCGCAGCTGCCGCTCCGCAACCTCGCAGGGGGCCTCGAGCAGCAGGTCCTGAGCGTTGCTGTTCATGGGGAACGCGACTACCTCGCGGATATTTTCCTCTCCGGCCAGAAGCATCATGATCCGGTCAAGGCCGGGGGCCATTCCGGCGTGGGGCGGCGCGCCGTAGTGGAAAGCGTTGTATAAGGCGGGGAATTTCTTTTCAAGCGCTTCGCCGGTATATCCCGCGATTTCAAACGCTTTCTTCATCACCTCCGGCAGATGGTTTCTCACCGCGCCGGAGGATAGCTCCGAGCCGTTGCACACAACGTCGTATTGCCATGCTAAAATATTGAGCGGGTCTTTTTCCTCGAGCGCCTGCAAGCCTCCCTGCGGCATTGAGAAGGGGTTGTGCGTAAATTCCACCGCGCCCGTTTCGTCGTTTATATGGTACATCGGGTAATCCACGATGAAACACAACTCAAAGCTGTCTTTGTCTATAAGCTCCAACTGCCTGCCCAGCTCCGCGCGGATCCGGCCCGCGAGCTCGTCCACCGCGCCGGGGCTGTCGGCGATGAAAAATACGGTGCCGTTTTCTTTAAGCGACAGCTTATTCCGCAGTTCCGCCTGCTTGTCGGCGGAGAGGAATTTAACGATCGGGCCTTTCAGGGAACCGTCGTCTAAAACGGAGATGTAACCGAGGCCCTTCATGCCGATCTCCATGGCGAATTCCAGCATCCTTTCGAAGAAGGACTTGGACCGCAGCGCCGCGCCGGGCGCGGCAATCCCGCGTACCGGTATGTTTTTGAACGGGGCGAAGTCAACGCCGCGGAAGAACTCTGTCAAATCCTCGATAATCAGCGGGTTGCGGAGGTCCGGCTTGTCGGTGCCGTATTTCAACATGGATTCCGCGTAAGGGATCCTGCGGAAAGGCGCGGGGCTGACCCGCTTGTCCGAAAAGGCGCTGAATACGCCGTGAAGCACCGTTTCTGCGACTTCTAACACATCCTCCTGTCCGGCGAACGCCATTTCAAAGTCCAGCTGATAAAATTCACCGGGAGAGCGGTCCATGCGGGCGTCCTCGTCCCTGAAGCATGGGGCGATTTGAAAATAGCGGTCGAAGCCGGAAACCATCAAAAGCTGCTTAAAAATCTGGGGCGCCTGCGGGAGCGCGTAGAACTTGCCCCTGTGCTTGCGGCTGGGGACAAGGTAATCCCGCGCGCCCTCGGGGGATGACGCCGTAAGGATAGGGGTCTGTATCTCGGTGAAGCCGAGTTCTTCCATTTTCGCGCGCAGAAAGCCCGTCACCTTTGAGCGCAGTACAATGTTGTCTTTTACGGCGGGATTGCGCAGATCCAGAAAGCGGTGGCGCAGGCGGACATCCTCGCGGACATTTTTGGAATCGCGTATTTCAAAGGGCAGCGCGCGGGCAACCTTGCTCTGTACGGCGACGGTATCGGCGTGAACCTCGACCATTCCCGTTACTATCTTTGGGTTCACGGTGTCCGCGTCACGCCGCTTAACGGCGCCCGTGACGGTGACGACGCTCTCCCTGCTTACCTCGATGTTTTCTTCATGCAGGACGATTTGCGTGATCCCGTATTGATCCCTTAGATCGACGAAAGCGACGCCGCCGTGGTCGCGGATATTTTCCGCCCAGCCGGACAGCCTGACGGTTTGGCCGATATGCTCTTCCCGCAGCGCTCCGCAGGTGTGGGTACGGTATTGGTTCATGGTCATGCTCCCTCCTGATTGTCAAGCATTTCTTTAAGGATTTTTTTAACCGTGTCGGGGTCGCCGGCTTTGCCCAGTTTTCTCATGGTCTGGCCCATAAGGAACCCGAACGCCTTTTCCTTGCCCGCGCGATAGTCCGCGGCGGCGTCAGGATTATCGGCTAAAACTGCGCCAGCCGCCTCGGAGACGGCATTGTCGTCGCTGAGCATCATAAGGCCCTTTTGGGCGATATACGCTTCCGGTTCGGCGTTATCGGTGAACACCGCCTCGACCGCCTCTTTATACGCGTTGCGGTTTATTTTTCTGGCGGAGAGAAGCTCGACTAAAACCGCCAGCTTGCGCCCGTCAGGCGACAACTCCTCCGGCAGGGTGTTTGTGACGTTTAAGAGCCGCATGATCTCGCCAGTGACCAAACGCGCCGATTCGAGCGGGTTTCTGCTTTGCTTTGAAATATCCTCAAACAAATCGGAGATGTTTTTGTGGCCGGTGAGGACGGAGACCTCGTGCCCCGACAGCCCGTAATCGCGCATATAACGCTCCCGTTTCCGGTGCGCCAGCTCCGGCAGGGACTCACGGACGCTGTCCAGCCACTCGTCGCTTATTTCTATGGGCAGCAAATCGGGCTCGGGAAAATAGCGGTAATCCTGCGCGTTTTCCTTTGAGCGCATACCGTAGGATTCGCCCGCGTCGTCGTCCCAGCGGCGCGTTTCCTGTATGACATAGCCGCCGTTTTCCAAAATCTCGATCTGGCGGGCGGACTCGTATTCTATGGCGCGGCCTATGGCCTTAAACGAGTTGAGGTTTTTCATCTCGGTACGCACGCCCATCTCGCCGCCTATGGGCCGCACGGAGAGGTTGACGTCGGCGCGCAGTGAGCCCTCCTGCATTTTGCAGTCGCTGACGCCGAGATAGAGCAGCGTTTCGCGCAGCTTTTCAAGATAGGCGATCACCTCGGCGCCGCTTCTGAAATCCGGTTGCGACACAATCTCCAGAAGCGGTATGCCGCCGCGGTTGTAATCCATCAGGGTGCCGCCGCTTTTCGGGTCGTGGACAAGTTTTCCGGCGTCCTCCTCCATGTGTATCTGCCTTATCCCTATAATCTTCTTCTCCCCGTTAACCTCGATTTCCATATGGCCGCCGCGGCAGATCGGGGCGTAAAGCTGGGAAACCTGATAAGCCTTGGGCAGATCGGGATAGAAATAACTCTTGCGGTCGAATTTGCAGTTTTGTGTGATCTTGCAGTTGAGCGCGAGGCCCGCGCGCAAGGCCCGCTCCACCACGGCGCGGTTAAGTATCGGCAGTGTGCCCGGCATTCCCGCGCAGACCGGACAGACATGGGTGTTCGGTTCGCCGCCGAAAGCGGTGGTACAGCCGCAGAAAATCTTAGATTCCGTTGACAGCTCCGTGTGGACCTCGAGCCCTATGACTGTTTCCCATCTCATTTCGCTTCACCTCCCGGTGTTTTTGTGTGGTAATCGGTTCGGCGCTGATAAACCCGCGCCGCCTCGATAAGCTTCGCCTCCGAAAAGGCGTTTCCGATAAGCTGGACGCCGACGGGGAGGCCAAGCCTGTCAAACCCGCAGGGGAAAACCGCGGCCGGAAGCCCCGCCAGATTGACCGACACGGTATAGATGTCGCCCATGTACATTTTCATCGGGTCGTCTATGTTCTCGCCGATTTTATACGCGGAGGTCGGCGAAACCGGAGAGAGGATCATGTCAAAGCGCTCGAACAGCCGGTTATACTCCTCTTTGATAAGCGCGCGGATTTGCAGCGCTTTTTTATAGTAAGCGTCGTAATAGCCCGATGAAAGCACAAACGAGCCCAGCATTATCCTTCGCTTGACCTCCAGCCCGAAGCCCTCGCTGCGCGAGAGCCTGTAGACCTCGGAGAGCGTTTTCGCCGCCGCGCTGCGGTAGCCGTATTTCAGCCCGTCGTAACGGGAGAGGTTTGACGACGCTTCGGCGCAGGCGATTATATAAAAGACGGGAACCATATAGTCCATCAGCGGCATGTCGAATTCGCCGATAATCGCGCCCGCCGCCTCAAGCTCTTTCGCCGCCGCCGTTACGTTATGCCTGACGTCTTCTTCGATGCCGGCGGCAAAATAGTTGCGGGGCAGACCGATTCTGACGCCGTTGAGGTTTTCGCGGGCATCTCCAAAAACAAACGGCTTGTCAATGAAGCATGTGCTGTCTTTGGCGTCGGGGCCGGAGATGACGGACAGCAGCGCGGCGCAGTCGTCTATATTCTTTCCGATCGGGCCGATCTGGTCGAGCGACGACGCATAGGCGACGGCGCCGTACCGCGACACCGCGCCGTATGTCGGCTTTATGCCGGTGACGCCGCAGAAGGAGCAGGGCTGGCGTATGCTGCCGCCGGTATCCGTGCCCAGCGTAAGGGGCGCCTCGCGTCCGGCCACGGCGGCGGCGCTGCCGCCGGACGAGCCTCCGGCTACGCGGGAGGTGTCCCATGGATTCAGTACGGGGCCGAAAGCGCCCGTTTCGCTGGAGCCGCCCATTGCGAACTCGTCCATGTTAAGTTTCCCGATTATGATCATGCCCGCCCGTTCCAGCTTGTCAACTACCTCGGCGCTGAATACGGGGATATAGCCGTCGTGCATTTTTGACGCGCAGGTCGTCGGTATACCGGACGTGGATATATTATCCTTCAGAGCGACGGGGACGCCTGCGAGCGGAGATATGGTTTCACCGGCGTCGATTCGAGCCTGAACCGCTTTGGCGCGTTCAAGCGCGTACTCTTTTGATACCGTGATAAAGGTGTTATACGGGTTGCCTGACTTTTCGGCAGCGCCGGTAAAGGCGTTTACCGCCTCGGCCGCGCCCAGCTTCCTCTCGCGTATAAGGCTTGATAATTCCAGAGCGTTTAAGTTAAACATACAGTTATCTCCTTGCCTATTCGACTGTTTTCGGCGCGATAAACATTTCGTTGTTCCTGTGCGGCGCGTTTTTAAGGATAAGCTCGCGGTCCATTGACGCCTGTGCCGCGTCGTCACGGAAGCAGTTGACATGGTCGAACGGATGACTGCGTTCGGGGACCCCTTGGGTGTCAAGCTCTCCGAGCCGGGCCATCCCGCTTAGAATATCCTTTAAGTCCACGGCTAGACGCCGTTTCTCCTCTTCCGTGAGCGTAAGGCAGGACAAATCCTCCAGATAGGTGATCAGTTCGTTATTTATGTTCATGGCGTTTCCCTCCTATTCGTTTTACAGCGGCGCCGACCAGTCCGGTAAACAGCGGGTGCGGCTTGTTGGGGCGGCTCTTGAATTCAGGATGGAACTGCACACCGATGAAGAAACTGTGATCCGGCAGTTCTATCGCTTCGGCAAGGCTGCCGTCCGGCGACGAGCCGCATATGACAAGTCCGCCCTTTTCGAGAAGCTCCCGATAATCGTTATTAAATTCAAGCCTGTGCCGGTGCCGCTCGCTTATCATGTCCGCGCCGTAGAGCTTGTGCATCAGCGTGTCCTGCTTTATTTTGCAGGGATACGCGCCCAGGCGCATGGTGCCGCCGCTGCCGATCATGTCCTCCTGCCCGGGCATGAAATCTATTACGCGATGCGGCGAGGCTTCGTCAAACTCTCCGGAGTGGGCGCCCTCAAGCCCGCACACATGGCGCGCGAACTCTATTACGGCCATTTGCATACCGAGGCATATGCCCAGAAACGGGAGATCGTTTTCTCTGGCGTGACGGCAGGCGGCGATCTTTCCGCCGATGCCGCGGTCGCCGAAGCCCCCGGGGATGATCATGCCGTCGGCTCCGCTTAACAGCTTGCCGGCGTTTTCCTCGGTCACGCTTTCGCTGTCAATCCAGCGGATATTTATATTCGAGCCGCTGTCGAAGCCCGCGTGGTGCAGGCTCTCGATAATCGAGAGATACGCGTCGTGCAGCTGAACGTATTTACCGACAATGGCGATACTGACCGTATTTTGCCTCGCCGCGATTTTTTTAGCCAAAAGCCGCCACTCGCTTAAATCTGCTTCGGACACGTCCAGCCTCAGCTCGCGGCAGACCACGTCGTCAAGCCCGTTTTGGTGCAGCATAAGCGGCGCTTCATAGAGAGATGGGAGGGTGATATTCTCTATCACGCAATCGGGCTTCACATCGCAGAACAGCGAGATTTTTTCTTTGATGCCGCCGCTTAACGGCTCGTCGGCGCGCGCGATGATGATATTCGGCGTAATGCCCATTGAGCGCAGCTCCTTGACCGAGTGCTGCGTGGGCTTTGACTTATGCTCGCCCGAGGCTTTCAGGTAGGGGATAAGCGTGACATGGATAAACAGGCAGTTCTCGCGGCCTTTTTCCAGTGAAATCTGCCGTATTGCCTCTAAAAACGGCTGGCTCTCGATGTCGCCCGTTGTACCGCCGATCTCCGTTATCAGCACGTCGGCGCGGCTGCTTTCGGCGCCGGAGTAAATGAAACCCTTGATCTCCTCGGTCACGTGCGGTATGACCTGCACCGTGCCGCCGAGGTAACCGCCGGCGCGCTCGCGCTCAAGCACGCGGGAATATACCTTGCCTGATGTGAGGTTTGAGAGCTTTGTGAGGTTTTCGTCGATGAAACGCTCGTAATGCCCGAGGTCAAGATCCGTCTCGGCGCCGTCGTCCGTGACGAATACCTCTCCGTGCTGGAAGGGGCTCATGGTTCCGGGATCGACGTTCATATAAGGGTCCAGCTTCTGCGCCGCCACCTTCAGGCCCCGCTGCTTGAGCAGCCGGCCCAGCGACGCTGCGGTGATCCCCTTGCCGAGGCCGGATACAACGCCGCCGGTAACAAAAATGTACTTAGTCATGGTACAGTCACTCCCACTCGACCGTGGCCGGTGGCTTTGAGGTGATGTCATACACCACGCGGCTTACGGCGGCTATCTCGCTTGTTATCCGTGACGATACGCGCTTTAACAGGTCATGCGGCAGCGGCGCGTATTCACATGTCATAAAGTCGTCCGTCGTCACGGCTCTGACCGCGATTACGGGATCGTATGTCCTGCCGTCGCCCTTGACGCCGACGGCGCGGGTGTCGGTCAGCACCGCGAAATACTGGTCCGGCTTGCGCCTCATGCCGCTAAGCTCCTCGCGGAAAATAGCGTCGGCCTTCCTTAAAACCTCCAGCTTGTCCGCCGTCACCTCGCCTATGACGCGTATGGCAAGCCCCGGCCCCGGAAACGGCTGGCGGTTTACAATCGCCGCGGGCAGCTTCAGCTTTTTGCCGAGCGCGCGCACCTCGTCCTTAAACAGCCCCGACAACGGCTCTATAAGCTCGGCGAATTTGAGGACTTCGGGCAGCCCCCCCACATTGTGATGGCTTTTGATCGTCGCGTTGTGACCGCCGCCGGACTCGACTATGTCGGGATAAATCGTTCCCTGAGCCAAAAACGGTATTTCGCCCAGCTTTCCGGCTTCCTCCTCAAAGACGCGGATAAACTCGGCGCCGATGAGCTTGCGCTTTTGCTCGGGTTCGGTCACGCCTTTCAGCTTGCCAATGAACCGCTCTCCCGCGTTTACGCGGATAAATCTGAGGCCGCCGCGCGAAAAAGCGTTCTCGATCTCGTCGCCCTCGTTTTGGCGCATAAAGCCGTGGTCCACAAAAATACATGTCAGCTGTCCCGGGATGGCCTTGGACAGGAGCGCCGCGCACACGGATGAATCGACCCCGCCGGACAGCGCGAGCAGAACCTCATTACCGCCGACTTTCTGCCGTATACGCTCAATCTGTGTGTTTATATAACCGCTTAGTTTATAGTCGCCCGCCGCGCCGCACACGTCGTAAAGAAAGTTTTTAAGTATCGCGCGCCCATGCGCGGTATGCCCTGTTTCGGGGTGAAACTGCACGCCGTAAAGCCTGTCCCGCGTGTTTTCACATGCGGCGACGGGGCAGTCCGCCGTACTGCCGGTGTTTATAAAACCGTCCGGCAGCTTGCTCACGCGGTCGCTGTGGCTCATCAGGACGGCGCTCTCCGCCGGTATGCCGCCGAACAAGGCGGAGCCGTTATCCAGCGCGGCACAGACGGTTCCATATTCGCCGCGCCCGCCGCTTTGCACCGTTCCGCCCAGCATATGGCACATCAGCTGCATACCGTAGCAGATACCGAGGACAGGAATCCCCAGCGAAAAGATAGCGGGGTCGCACATCGGCGAATCGGGCAGGCGCAAGCTATTCGGGCCGCCCGTCAGTATTATGCCGATAGGGGAGAGGCGCTTTACCTCGTCGGCCGATATATTGCCGTTTCTGATTTCCGAATAAACCGAGAGGCTCCTTACCGACCGGGCGATCAGCTCCTTATATTGACCGCCAAAGTCCAGCACCAGCACAAGCCCGCTCATATCTCCACCATCCCGTCGTATACTTTTTTGCAGTCGCCGATCATTATAACCGCTTCGTCGGTATAGTTTACGATAAGCTCGCCGCCGGCCACCTGTACCTTTATATCCGCGCCCTTGCCGCAGTATCCGTTCAGGACGGCGGCGACCGCCGCCGCGCAGGCGCCCGTCCCGCAGGCGAGCGTCTCTCCGCTGCCGCGCTCCCAGACGCGCATCTTCAAATGGTTCCTGCCCATTACCTCGACAAATTCCGCGTTTGTCCTGTCGGGGAACAGCCCGTCATACTCAAACAGCGGCCCTATATCGTTGACGGCGAAATTTTCAACGTTGTCGCAGAATACCACCGCGTGAGGATTGCCCATTGAAACGCATGTGATTTTATATTCCGCGCCGCCGACGGTTACCGGCCTTGCCACGACGCTCTCGCCGGAGAGCCTGACGGGTATATCGTCCGGCCTTAGCACGGCGCGCCCCATATCGACCTTGACGGATAAGACAAGCCCGTTTTTTGTGGTCACATCCATTATTTTTATTCCGCTCAGCGTGTCTATGCTCATCCGCGTTTTCGTGACCATACGGTTGTCATACAGGTATTTGGCGACGCAGCGGATGGCGTTGCCGCACATTTTACCCTCGCTGCCGTCGAGATTGAACATCCTCATCCTGGCGTCGGCAATATCCGAACGGAGGATCAGGACGACGCCGTCGCCGCCGACGCCGTAATGCCGGTCTGACAGCAGTACCGACAGCGACTCCGGCGAGTTTATCTCAAGGTCAAAGCAGTTGATGTAGATATAGTCGTTGCCGCAGGTCTGCATTTTGGTAAACTCCAGCTTCATGCGCTCAGCCCTCAGATCGTTTATGTCAACAAGCTCCGTGTTGATTTCGCTGTAGCCTGAGAGCAGGCTGTCCGCCAGCGCGTTTGCCGTGTCGATGGACGTGAGGCACGGGATACCCAGCGCGCACGCTTTCCTGCGCAGCTGCACATCGTCCAGCGCGGGATCTCTTCCTTTCTCAGATGTGCAGACGACATAGCTGATGTTTCCGCTCTCCATCATCGTTTCGGTGTTGTTTAAGGCGCAGTCATGGATTTTCTCCACGGTTTGGACCGAGAACCCCTTCCCCTCCAAAAACCGTGCGGTGCCTCGGGTCGCGTACAATGAAAACCCGCGCCGGACGAATTTTTTAGCGACGTCCGCGATTTCCGCTTTATCGCCGTCGCGCACAGTAATGAGGACCCCGCCGCTCTTGCGCATGGTATAGCCCGCGGCGACAAGCCCCTTGTAAAGCGCCTCTTCGATGTTTTTTCCGAGCCCCAGAACCTCTCCCGTGGATTTCATCTCGGGCCCTAAATGGGTATCCAGACCGACCAGCTTTTCAAAAGAGAATACCGGCACCTTGACCGCCGTATACGGCGGTATGCGCGCTACACCTGACGTGTATCCCAGCTCCTCCAGCGTTTCGCCGACGCTTATCCTTGTGGCCAGCTCGCACATGGAGACGCCGGTGACCTTGCTGATATACGGCACGGTACGCGACGCGCGGGGGTTGACCTCGATCACATACAGTTCGTTTTCATACAGGACGTACTGGATGTTGACCAGCCCTTTGACATTCAGCGCCATACAGAGCTTTCGCGTCACGTCAAAAATCTTTCCGGTCAGATTGTCGTCGATATTTATAGCCGGATATACGGCGATACTGTCGCCCGAGTGGACGCCGGTGCGCTCGATATGCTCCATTACGCCGGGAATCAGGACATCCCTGCCGTCGCAGATAGCGTCAACCTCGATCTCCATGCCCTCCAGATACTTGTCGATCAGCACGGGGTTTTCCTGTTTCTGCCGCAGGATTATTTCCATATACTCGCGTATGTCCGCTTCGGAGAACGCGATAATCATATTCTGTCCGCCCAGCACGTAAGACGGGCGCATGAGCACGGGATAGCCGAGCCTGTCGGCGGCGCCGAGCGCCTCCGCTTCCGTCAGCACGCCGTAACCCTTGGGGCGTTTGATATGGAGCTGTTCCAGCAAATCGTCGAAACGCCCCCTGTCCTCGCAGATGTCTATGCTGTCCGCGGGGGTGCCGATGATATTCACGCCGCGCTCGCGCAGCGTTTTCGTCAGCTTGATCGCCGTGCCGCCGCCGAAGGCCACTATAACGCCTATGGGTTTTTCGTTCTCTATAACGCTCATCACATCGCCGATATGCAGCGGCTCGAAGTACAGCCTGTCGGCGGTGTCGAAATCCGTTGACACCGTTTCGGGGTTGTTATTTATGACGATTACCTCATACCCAAGCTCCCTCAGCGTCCACACGCAATGCACGCAGGCGTAGTCGAACTCAATACCCTGGCCGATACGGATCGGCCCGCTGCCCAGCACGACTATACGGCTTTTTTCGCTTTTTTTGATAAACGGCAGGGCTTCGTCCTCCGTCCCGTTTTGTATGGAGTAAAAGTAGGGGGTTTTCGCCTCGAACTCGCCGCCGCAGGTGTCAACCATCTTATATACGAGCTGCTTGGACGGCAGATTGTCTTTTGCTATATTAGCAAGCCCGTGCAGGAACCAGCGGTCAACCTTTGTTATATCATAAAGCTCGTCAATGCTTACGCCGCGTTTGACGGCCTCATACAGCACGAACAGCCGCTCATCGGTCACGTTATCAAGAAGCGCGCGTATTTCGGCGTCGCTTTTGCTCATCAGACGGGGAAGGTCAAGGCTGTCAAGCCCCAGCTCCGCGCCGCGCACCGCTTTGAGCAGCGCCGCCTCAAACGTGTCGGCTATCGCCATGACCTCGCCGGTCGCCTTCATTTGAGTGCCCAGATCCCTGTTGGCGTAGACGAATTTGTCGAACGGCCACTTGGGGAATTTGACCGCCACATAGTCAAGCGCCGGTTCAAAGGCGGCGAAGGTGGTTCCCGTAACGGCGTTGGTGATCTCGTCCAGGGTGTAGCCGATGGCGATTTTAGTAGCCACTTTAGCGATCGGATAACCCGTAGCCTTGCTGGCCAGTGCCGAGGAGCGCGACACGCGCGGGTTGACCTCTATAACGGCGTATTCAAAGCTGTGCGGGTGCAGCGCGAGCTGGACGTTGCAGCCGCCCTCGACGCCGAGCGCCCGGATTATATCCAAGGACGCTTTCCTGAGCATTTGATATTCCTTGTCGGCCAGCGTGACGGCGGGCGCTATGACAATGCTGTCGCCGGTATGCACGCCTACCGGATCGAAATTTTCCATGGAGCAGACGGTTATCACGTTGTCCGCGCCGTCGCGCATCACCTCAAACTCGATCTCTTTCCAGCCGGCGATAGATTTTTCGATGAGTATCTGATTGATAGGCGACAGCTTTATGCCGCCGGCCGCGATCTCGCGCAGCTTTGCCTCGTCGCCGGCGATACCGCCTCCGGCGCCGCCCAAGGTGAACGCCGGACGCACTATTACCGGATAACCGATACTCTCCGCGAATTCGACCGCAGCCCCGACGTCGGTGGCTATTGCCGACGGGACGCAGGGCTGTCCGGCGGCGAGCATGGTTTCCTTAAAGAGCTGCCGGTCCTCAGCTCTGTCAATGGTCGCCGGCGAGGAACCCAGCAGCTGTACGCCCATTTTCTCTAAAAAGCCCTCTTTGGCAAGCTGCATACAGCGCGTCAGCCCCGTCTGGCCTCCCAGTCCGGACAGGATACTGTCGGGGCGCTCTTTTTCGATTATGCGTTTGATCGTCGTCAGTGTCAGAGGCTCGATATATATTTTATCCGCGATGTTTTCGTCAGTCATTATTGTGGCGGGGTTGGAGTTGACAAGCACGATCTCGATATTATCCTCACGGAGAACGCGGCACGCCTGCGTACCCGCGTAATCAAACTCCGCCGCCTGCCCTATAACGATCGGGCCGGAGCCGATGACCAAAGTTTTTTTGATGTTCTTATTCAGCGGCATACGCGTTCATCCTCTCCATAAAGATTTCAAACAAAAACGCCGTGTCGAGCGGCCCGCCCCGGGCCTCGGGATGAAACTGCACGGAAAACGACACGCCGTAATCCATACCCTCGCAGGTGCCGTCGTTAACGTTGACGAACGAGCCGTTATCCGCGATGACCGTGTAGCCGTGGTTTTGGCTGGTGATATATACGCGTCCCGTCCGCGTGTCCCTGACAGGCTGGTTGGCGCCCCTGTGTCCGAATTTGAGCTTTTTGGTTTTATATCCGTTTGCCAGCGCCAAAAGCTGATGCCCCAGGCAGATGCCGAAAATCGGTATACCGGTCCGGTTCAGCTCGCGGAGAGTTTCGACTATCCCGTTATTCGCGGGGTCTGCGGGGTCGCCGGGCCCGTTTGAAAGCACAATGCCGCTGGGATTTATCTTCGTGATCTCTCCAGCCGGGGTGTCGTGCGGGAACACCCACACCTCGCAGCCGCGCGCAGTCAGAGCCTCGGCGATGCCGCGTTTCGCGCCGAAATCCATCAGCGCCACGCGGCGGCGCGCCGCCGCGTCCGAACCCTTGAGCGGCGGGGACGGGAGCTTTGACGATACCGCGGCGACGGCGCCGCCGATACGGTGGGCCCGCACTTCGGCGCGGTCGGCTTCGGTCGGCGGGGAGAGCGTTATCTTCCCGTTCATAACGCCGTTTTCGCGTATTAGCTTAGTAAGCGCGCGCGTATCTATCCCGTAAAGCCCGACGACGCCGCGTTCCTTCAGGAAAGACTCAAGAGCCCCCTCGCTTCGGAAGTTGGAGGGGTTTTGGCACGGATGCTTTACGATATAGGCTTTTGCCGCGACGGCGCCGCTCTCGAAATCGGAGGGGATAACGCCGTAGTTGCCGATAAGCGGAAAGGTTTGAAGAATGATTTGCCCGTAATAGCTGGGATCGGTCAGCGTTTCCAAATAGCCGGTCATGCCGGTGGAGAATACAATTTCTCCCGTAACGCTGCCCTGCGCGCCGAAAGAACTCCCCTCAAAGACAGTGCCGTCCTCTAAAAGCAGATACGCCGTCATAACCGCAACCCCCGCTTGTAACCAGTAACCAGTAACTTGTAACTAAACTCACGCTTCATATGTTTTCAATATCCTTTCCGCTATTTCCTTTTTACCCAAGCGCATGTCCATCGCCTGTTTCTCGATAAACCTGTGCGCGTCGTTTTCGCTCATGCTCATGTGCGATATTAAAAGGCATTTAGCCCGGTCAACGACCCGTATATCCTCGATTTTCTGCTTCAGCTTCGCGTTTTCGGCCTGTACGCGCCTCAGTCTGTTTTGCGACGCCCCGGCCAGCTTCAAAGCGGACCAGAAAACCGCCCTGTTTACCGGTTTGGCGACCGTCAGAACGCCGTCGTCCTCGCAAACCGCGGAAACCGCCTCGAAATGCTCGCTCTTTACCACCAGCATAGCTTGCGAAATTCCTCTGGACGCTATCTGCCGCGAGAGATTTTCTCCCGATTCGTCCCGCAGCGGGGCGTTAACGACAACCAGGTCGTAATCGCGGGTGAGTAAAAGCCTTCGCGCCTCGCCGCAGGATTGCGTTACGGCGATATGATGAAAGCCGGCCGAGTTCAGCAGCTCGGAGAAGAAGTCCGTCCCTTTACCGGAACAGGAAACGATTAGAACGCTGTCCATCACATCGCCTCCTCTCCTTACAGTTTACAGCGTCTATATACTGCTGAAATAGCGTTCCTCACAAAACGCCGCCTTGTCTGCGGAGGCGTCGTAATCAGCGGCTTCGGCTTTTTTGATCGCAAGGTATTTGCCAAGCAGCTCTTTGCCGGTAACTCCTTTGACAAACTCGCTGTTTTCCGCAAGCCTGATCGACGTATCGAGGCTGTCCGGCAGCGGCGCAAGTGTTTTGGTCACGCTTTCGTCCGCGGTGTATAGGTCCGCGTCAACGGCGGGCGGCAGGGGCCGGCCCTTTTCGATCCCCTCAAGCCCAGCCGCGAGTATCAGCGCGAACGCGAGATAGGGGTTAACAGACGGGTCGGGCGAACGCAGCTCCATCCTGACCTTTTCGCCGGTCGCCGCGGGGATCCGTATAAGCTGCGAGCGGTTCTGATGCGACCATGACACATATTTCGGCGCCTCATAAGCGCCGAAGCGCTCGTATGAATTGGCGATGGGATTGAGAAACAGTGATATTTCAGGCGTTCTTTGAAGTATCCCCGCGATAAAGCTCTCCGCCGCCGCCGAATGTTCGCCGTCGCTCTTAAAAACATTGCGCCCGTTTTTCGCAAGCGAGATGTTTAAGTGCAGCCCGCTGCCGGGCGCGTTTGGTATGGGCTTGGGCATAAACGACGCGAACAGCCCGTTGCGCGCGGCGATCGCCTTGACGACCGACTTGAAGGTCAGGAGGTTGTCGGCGCAGGAGAGCGCGTCGGAGAACTTAAAGTCGATCTCGTTCTGCCCGGGGCCCTTCTCATGGCGCGAAAGCTCGGGCTTCAGCCCCATTTCATCCAGAGTCAGGCATATCTCCCTGCGTATATCCTCGCCCCTGTCCAACGGCGAAATATCCAGATAACCGCCCCTGTCAAGGGTTGCGCGCGTCGGCTCGCCGTCCTCGCCGGCCCTGAACAGATAAAACTCGCAGTCAGCGCCGATTCTGCAAACAAAGCCCATATCGGCGCACCGCTTGACTACAAGCCTTAGTATATACCTGCTGTCAAGTATAAACGCGCGCCTGTCCGGCGTTTTGATGTCGCAGTAAAAACGCGCGACCCTGCCCGGTCCCGGGCGCCACGGCAGAACCGTAAGCGTCGCGGGATCGGGGAACAGCAGCAGATCGGACTCGGTCACGTCACGGAAGCCGCGGATAGAGTGGGCGTCAAAGTACACCCCGTCCTCAAACGCGGATTCCAAATCGTCCGACGGGATGGAAATATTCTTTTGAAGCCCGAACAGGTCGCAAAACCCGAGCCGGATAAACTTAACGTCGTTCTCCTTTACAAATTCCAATACCTCGCCCGCGGTGGCGTTCATGCCGCTCCCTCCTATTCTACGGTAACGCTTTTGGCTAAGTTCCGGGGTTTATCTATATCAAGCCCCTTGTTGGCGGCCACATAGTAGCTGAACAGCTGCATGACAATCACCGACAGCGACGGGGAAAACAGCTCCGGCACTTCCGGCAGGCCGATATATGAGATTATACCACTTTGACCGGCGTCTTGGCAAGAACCAATCAGCAAAACTTTCGCGCCCCTGCTCACCACCTGCTCCACGTTGCTCATTATTTTGCCGCGCAGACGCCCGCAGTTTGAGAGCGCGACGACCAGCGTGTCCTCCTCCTCGACCAGCGATATGGGGCCGTGCTTCAGCTCGCCACCGGCATACGCCTCGGAGTGGATATAGGATATTTCCTTGAGTTTAAGCGACCCCTCCAGCGCGATGGCGTAGTCGATATTTCTGCCGATGAAGAAAATGCTTTTATAGCCGATGCAGGTCGAGGCGTATTTTTGGATCGAATCAATACGGGAGAGTATCTCCTCCGCCTTGCCGGGCAGAGCGGCGATCTCCGCCGACAGCCCGCGTTCCGCCTCTTCCGTCATCTTGCCCAGCGCGGCGGCGAACCGGACCGCCAGTATATACAGCAGCACAAGCTGGGCCGAGAATACTTTTGTCGTCGCCACGGCGATTTCCGGTCCCGCCGCCGTGAACAGGCAGACTTCCGCTTCCTTGGCGATGGTGCTGCCCACCACGTTGACAATGCCCAGAGTAAAGGCGCCCTTTGCCTTCGCCTCCCGCATGGCGGCGATGGTATCGGCGGTTTCTCCCGACTGGCTGACCAGAATGACAAGCGTTTTATCACTGATGATCGCGTCCTTATAGCGGAACTCGCTGGCAAGCTCCACCTCGACGGAGAGCCTGCAAAGCCGCTCAAAAACATATTTTGCCACAACTCCGGCGTTATACGCCGACCCGCAGGCCGTGATGACGAGCTTATCGAAACGGGCGGCCTCAAGGCTTTCGATTACCTCTTTATTGCCGCCGCTATGAACCGATTGGATAGTGTCCCGCAGCACTTTGGGCTGTTCCATAATCTCTTTGAGCATAAAATGCTCAAAGCCGCCCTTTTCGGCGCTGTCTATATCCCATGTGACGGTTTCCGGCGTCTTGCTAAGCGGCTCCCTGTCCATGTTGAAAAATCGCGCGCCGCCTTTTGTCAGCACCGCGATTTCCTTATCGTTAAGATAACAGACCTTGTTGGTGTGCTTTAGCACGGCGGGGACGTCGGACGCGATGAACTGCCCGTGACCGGACACGCCGATGATGAGCGGGTTGTCTTTCTTGACGGCGACAAGCATATCCGGCTCGTCAAGGCACATTATGCCCAGCGCGTAGGAGCCTTCAAGAGCGTTGGCCACCTTAATGACCGTATCGAGCAGGTCGCCGGAGTAATAATACTCCGCGAGCTGCGCTATGACCTCGCTGTCGGTCTGCGAGGCAAACGCTATACCTTTTTGTTCCAAGCGCTCTTTTAACTGTCTGTAATTCTCTATGATGCCGTTGTGGACGACGGCGATTTTATTTTGGCTTCCCACATGCGGGTGGGAATTTGTATCGGACGGCTCGCCGTGCGTGGCCCACCTGGTGTGCCCTATCCCCATATTACCGGCGATCGGGTTTTCGCTAAGACGCGCCTCCAGCGCCGTCAGACGGCCCTTTTGTTTTATCACGTCGAAAAAGCCGTTCTGGCCGCAGACCGCGACCCCCGCTGAGTCGTATCCCCGATACTCCAGCTTTTTAAGCCCCTCTACAATAATCGGGACGGCGTTTTCCTCCCCGACGTAACCGATAATCCCGCACATAGCCGCGCTCCTTCCATTAATTTACGGTGTACAGCTGCTTGTATGGATTTTTCGCGTTTGGTTTGAGAACATAGAATTTATCCCGCATGAGCGCATCGATGTCAGCCCCGAAAAGTCCGGCGAAGCGGGAGATATACCCCTTGATCCCCATTTTTTCATCCTCATCGGCAACCGTTATCGTCACCTGCGCGGGCAGATTCTCAAGCTCGTTTTCCGTTCTGACAAAGATACGCCCGCCGTGCATACCGGTTCCCGTAAAGTTTCCGACAGGTACGTCCTCCGCGCCGATGCCGAGTACGATAATAATTCCGCCGGCCAGATACTCTCCCAAAAAGCTGCCAGCTTTGCCGCCTATCACGATCACGGGCTTTTTATCCCTGTACTCCTTCATATGTATGCCGGTTCTGTAACCGGCGTCGTTTTTTACATAGATGCTTCCGCCGCGCATGGCGTAACCGAGCGCGTCGCCCGCGCTGCCGCGGATTATAATTTCCCCGTCGTTCATCGTGTCGCCGACGGCGTCCTGAGCGTTGCCGTTAACCTCGATGACCGCGCCGTCCATATAAGCGCCCAGAGCGTTGCCCGGCGTGCCGTTTATTGTGATTGTCTTTCCCTTGGCGCCGCAGCCGATGAACCTATGCCCGCAGCAATCGCTGATACGGACGTCGCCGTCCTCGGCGTTGATCTGTTCGTTGAGCGCTTTGAAATCCAGTTTAAGCGCCGATATATCCATTTTATTTCGCCTCCCCCAGTTTAGACTGTCTATCTTCCTTGGTGAATGCCATAAGCCCGGGTTTTTTACAGACCAGCGCGAAATCTATAGTGTCAAGCGGAGTGCGTTCCCTGATAAGGCTTGTATAGATTCCCGCCTTTTCGATATTGCCTATTAATATAAAGCCGTTAAGCGCGTTATCGCTGTAGAACAGGCGCTTGTAGCTGCCGTCGCCGTCCTCGGCGTAAGCATCGCCCGTATAGCTGCCCGCGGTTATGACGTGCAGCCCGCAGAAGCCGACGGCGTTCATGGGGATCGCCTTGCCAAACTCCTTTTCTCCGCCGGCCATGTTGATACCGGCGCACTCGCCCTGCATATAGGCGTTGGGCAGCAGCGCCATGATTTTTGGTTGACCGCTTGAAATATCAAGGGTTTGCGTGCAGTCGCCGGCGGCGTATATGCCGTGGGCGGTTGTTTCGGACCTCCCGTTTACGATTATACCGCGGTCAATATCAGCTATCCCCTCCAGCAGCGATGTGTTCGGGCGCACGCCCACCGCCAGCACAAGGATGTCAAACCCGACGGTTTCGCCGCTGTCAAGCAGCGCGGTATCGCCGTCAAAACTTTCGACGCCGCATGAGAGCCTGAACTCTATGCCCTTGTTCTCAAGATGCCTCTGAACCGGCTTCGCGCCGCCCTCGTCAAGGATACTGGACAGGATCCCGGGCGCCAAATCAATTACAGTGATATGCGATACCCTGTCCAAAATCCCCTCGGCGCATTTAAGCCCTATTAACCCCGCGCCGACGATCAGCACGCGCTTATCCGGCGCTAGCGCCGCGTCAAGTCCCCGGGCGTCGTCTAAGCTCATAAAGGTAAACTTTTCTTTAACCGTATCAAGACCCTTGAACGGCGGAACAAACGCGCGGGAGCCGGCCGCGACCAGCAGTTTATCATATGGCACGCGGCGTCCGTCCGATAAAACCAGCTGTTTTGCTTCGGCGTCGATTTGCGACGCTCTGGCGTTTATCAGCGTACATCCGTTGTCCGCGTAAAAACGGGCGGGGCGGTATTTCATCTTCTCCTCGTCTGCCTTGCCAAGCAGAAGATAGGAGATAAGCGGACGGGAGTATGTATGGTGCGGCTCGTCGGTGATAATGGTGATTTCGCCGCGCTTGTCAACCTGCCGTATGCCCTCTGCCGCGCCTATACCCGCCGCCGAGTTGCCGATGATAACGTATTTGTTACCGGCCAAGCCGTTCAACCCCTTTCCTCAAACACTATCGCGCCGTTGGGACAGCCCTTGACGCACGCCGGCGTTCCCCCCGTCGTCTGAACGCACAGCTCGCATTTCTCGACTGCGCCGCCGTCCGAGGGGGATACCGCCCCGAACGGACAGCTTAAAATGCAGGTATAACAGCTAACGCACCGGTCCTTATTGATCGTGATAACGCCGTCGTTTATAGTCAAGGCGCCGGTGATACAGCCTTTCACGCACAGCGGCTCGCGGCAGTGACGGCAGGATACGGCGAAGCTGACGCCGTCCAGCTCCTCTATTTTTATCTTGGGATTGATTTTAATATCCTTGAGCGCGCGCGCCATATCCTTTTCGTTCGTCCCCGCGAACGCGCAGTAATACTCGCACAGATGGCAGCCCAAACACCATTTCTCATTTACATAAACACGCTTCACACATATCACCCCATAACAAGATAATCGCCGCGTCCGGCGCCGACCGACACATATTTTATCGGGCATTTCACGGCGTCCTCGATAAAACGGATATACCTGAGCGCCGCGCCGGGCAGCTCCTCGGGTTTCCGGCACTTGGATACATCAGTACGGAAACCGTCCAAATACTCAAAGACCGGTTTGGCTTTGGCGAGCCTGTCGCCGGTGGGGAACCCGTCGATCCTCACGCCGTCAAGCTCATACGCGACGCAGACGGGGATTTTTTCCATATACGAAAGCACGTCCAGTTTGGTCAGCGCGATCTCATCAGCGCCCTGTACCCGTATGCCGTAGCGGCTTGCCGGTATGTCAAACCCGCCGACCCTGCGCGGTCTGCCTGTCGCCGCGCCGTATTCCGCGCCGGCCTCTCTCAGCGCGGAGGCTTCGCCGCCGGACATCTCCACGGCGAATGGACCCTCTCCCACACAGCTGGAATAGGCTTTCATCACCCCGATCACGCGGTCGAGTTTGAGCCCCGGGATACCCGCGCCGATGGGCGCGTATGCCGCCAGCGTCTGCGAGGACGTGGTATACGGGTAGATGCCGTAGTCTATATCCCTGAGCGCGCCGAGCTGCGCCTCGAATAAAATCTTCTTTCCGGCGGAAGCGGCAAGATATTCCGACGTGTCGGTGACATAGGGGCAAAGCTGCTCCCCGTACTCACGCAGCCAGCTAAGCAGCGCCGGTAAATCCGTCTCGCCGCCGTAGCCTCTGAGAGTGATATTCTTCCACTCCACGATGTCTGCCAGCTTTTGCTCTAAGGTTCCGGCGTCGAGCAGGTCGCCCATGCGCAGCCCTTTTTTCATATATTTATCGCCGTATACGGGCGCTATGCCGCGTCTTGTCGAGCCGTATTTTTTATCAAGGAGCCGTTCCTCCTCCAATATATCCTGCGTTTTATGATAGGGCATACAGATAAAGGCTTTGTCGCTTATCTTCAGATTTTCCGGCGTGACCTTAACGCCCTTCTCATGCAGCGTCCTGATCTCACCGCAGAGATGTTCAAGGTCAATGACCATGCCGCCGCCCATGACGTTGACGGCGCCGTCGCGCAGGATACCGGACGGCAAAAGATTTAAGATAAATTTGCCTTTCTCGTTTACAACCGTATGTCCCGCGTTGTTGCCGCCCTGATAACGGCAGATTATATCATAGCCCTCCGACAGCAAATCGACCATGCGGCCTTTGCCCTCATCGCCCCAGTTGATACCGACTATAGCCGTAAGCATAATGCGAACCTCCCTATACCGTAATTTTTACGTCAACGCCCAAAAGCTCCCTGTTCGCGTCAAGCACCGCCTTGGCCTCAGTCAAAAACTCCGCGGTCTGCTCCTTTGCCCTGCCCGTGAAACATTCGGCGCGCAGCAGCTCCTGAAGCTCTCCGCCGGTCAGGCCAAACGCGGCGTCCGCCGCGATACGGGCAATCAAGTCATTCTCTTTGCCCTCCAGCTTGATCCTTTTCGCCGCCTCGACGGAATGTTGTCTTATACGCTCGTGCAGAGCCTGTCTGTCGCCGCCTTTTTTCACGCAGCGCATCAGGATATTTTCCGTCGCCATAAAGGGCAGCTCTTCATCCAGATGTTTTTTGATAATACTCGGATAGACCGTAAGCCCGCCGGCGATGTTTATGACCAGCGACAGGATGGCGTCGGCGGCGAGAAAAGCCTCGGGGATAGATATACGCCTGTTCGCCGAGTCGTCCAGCGTCCTCTCCAGCCACTGCGCGCTTGCCGTCAGCGCGGGATTCAGCGCGTCCACCGTCACATAGCGGGCAAGCGAGGCTATGCGTTCGCTCCGCATGGGATTGCGTTTATACGCCATTGCGCTCGACCCGATCTGGCCTGTTTCAAACGGTTCGTCAACCTCTTTCATGTGCGACATCAGCCGTATGTCGTTGGAGAATTTATAGGCGCTCTGCGCGATCCCCGACAGCACCGATAACGTATAGTAATCGACTTTTCTGGAATAGGTCTGGCCGGAAACGGCGTATATCTTCTCAAAGCCCATCTTTCCGGCTATCTTCAGCTCCAGCGTTTTTACCTTTTCATGGTCGCCGTCAAAGAGCGAGAGGAAGCTGGCGCCGGTGCCCGTCGTACCCTTGCAGCCGAGCAGCTTTAGGTTTTTCAACACAAACTCCAGCTGTTCAAGGTCAAACATGATGTCCTGCATCCACAGCGTCGCGCGCTTCCCGACGGTGGTGGGCTGCGCCGCCTGAAAATGGGTATATGCCAGACAGGGCAGGTCTTTGTACCTCTCCGCGAAACCGTACAGCGCCGCCAAAGCGTTTACCAGCAGTTTTTTAACAAGCAGCAGCGCGGACCTCTGTATTATAATATCCGTGTTGTCGCCCACATAGCATGACGTCGCGCCGAGATGTATTACGGGCTTTGCCTTGGGGCACTGCTCGCCGTAGGCCAGAATATGCGCCATGACGTCGTGCCGCGTCTCGGACTCATGCTTTGCCGCCGCGTCATAGTTGATGTCGCTTACATGCGCCTTCATCTGGTTTATCTGCCCGGCGCTTATGTCAAGCCCCAGCTCTCTCTGGCTCTCGGCTAACGCTATCCACAGCCTGCGCCATGTGGAGAACTTGTTGTCGTCCGAGAAGACATACTGCATTTCGGCGCTCACGTATCTCTTGCATAAAGGATTTTCATATATATTACTCATAGTTTATTCCCCCGCGTGTTTTACGCCCAGTATTTCAAGCTCCTTTTCGTTCAGCCCCACGCCGCGGAGCATAAGCCGGTTGCCTTTCAGGCTCTCGATTGAGTTTATCCCCATGCCGCCCATCATCTCCTTTATCTCATGCCGCCAGGCTGTCAGCAGATTGACAAGACGCTTATAGCCGATCTCGGGGTTAAGCCGCTTTACAAGCTCCGGCGCCTGTGTGGCGATACCCCAGTTGCACCTGCCGCCGTGACAGCTTCTGCATAAGTGGCAGCCGAGCGCCAGCAGCGCCGCCGTGCCGATATACACGCAGTCCGCGCCCAAAGCGACGGCCTTTACTATGTCGGCGCTGGAACGGATGCTGCCGCCGGCTATTATGGATACGTTATCGCGGATGCCCTCGTCCCTCAGCCTCTTGTCAACTCCGGCCAGAGCAAGCTCGATAGGGATACCCACATGGTCGCGCATACGCGTGGGAGCGGCGCCCGTGCCGCCGCGGAAGCCGTCGATGGCGATTATATCGGCTCCGCTTCTGGCAATGCCGCTGGCTATGGCCGATACGTTATGGACGGCGGCGATCTTAACGATGACCGGCTTTGTGTAGCGCGTCGCCTCTTTGAGCGAAAAAACAAGCTGCCGCAGATCCTCGATTGAGTAAATGTCGTGGTGGGGTGCGGGCGAGATAGCGTCGCTGCCCTCGGGAATCATTCGGGTGCGCGAAACGTCGCCGATGATTTTCGTCCCCGGCAGATGGCCGCCGATTCCGGGCTTGCCGCCCTGCCCCATTTTAATTTCGACGCCCGCGCCGCTGTTCAGGTATTCGGGATGGACGCCGAAACGTCCCGACGCGACCTGTACGACGGTGTTTTTACCGTATTTATAAAAGTCCTCGTGCAGCCCGCCTTCGCCGGTATTGTAAAGGATGCCCAGCTCCTCCGCGGCGCGCGCAAGGCTTTCGTGCGCGTTGTAGCTCAGTGAGCCGTAGCTCATGGCCGAGAACATCACCGGCATAGACAGATTAAGCTGCGGCGGCAGATTGTTTATTATCCGCCCGTCCTTGCCGCGCTCAATTTGCCGGGGCTTCGCGCCAAGGAACACCTTTGTTTCCATAGGCTCGCGCAGCGGGTCTATCGACGGGTTTGTGACCTGCGAGGCGTTTAACAGCAGCTTGTCAAAATATACAGGATATTCCTCGGGGTTGCCCATGCTTGACAGCAGTACGCCGCCGCTGCCCGCCTGCCGGTACAGTTCGTTTATAGTCTTGCCGCTCCAGTTCATATTCTCTCTGTATGTATTGCCGCTTTTTACGATTTTCAGCGCGCGGGTGGGGCAGAGAGAAACGCAGCGGTGGCAGTTCACGCATTTTGCGTCGTCGCAGACCACCCTGTTCGCGTCGGGGAGATATTCATGCGCCCCGTTGGCGCATTGGCGCTCACAGGCGCGGCAGGCGATACATCTGTCGGAGTTTCGCGTTACCTCATAATCGGGATATATAAAATTCACCGGCACTCCGCTTCACCTCCGTCCAGGCATACGATCACAGGCTGGCCGCCCTTGGGCGCCCATGCCGAATCCAAATCCGGCTCGATTATTCTGATAGCGGCTTCCTCGCTCGCTATATATACGGTGTCGCCCTTTTCGCCGACCACCATGCTCCTCAGCTTCAGCCTGTCGTTTAACGCCATAAGCCCGCCCTCGAACCCGACGAGAATGGAAAACGGGCCGGTTATAAGCTGTTCCGCGAACACGATCCGCAGATACTCATGCAGCTCTCTCTCCTCCGGCGCCATGCGCTCGATGGTCTGCCAGAACGGCGCGGCGATAACGGACGCGATTTCCTTAAACGTAAGCCCTTTTTTTCTGTGCAGAAAATCTATTATATATGTTATAACCTCTGTGTCGGTTTGCAGCGTGCATTTATATCCGTAAATTTCGATAGCGCGCCTGTTTGCGTCATAGGACGATATTTCACCGTTATGCACCACGGAATAATCGAGCAGCGCGAACGGATGCGCGCCGCCCCACCAGCCCGGCGTGTTGGTAGGATAACGCCCGTGCGCCGTGAAGCACCAGCCCTCGTAATCCTCCAGCCGGTAAAATCTGCCCACATCCTCGGGGAACCCGACCGCTTTGAAAACTCCCATATTCTTGCCGCTGGAAAACACGTAGGCGCCGGCGATTTTTGTGTTTACCCTGAATACGCACTTAGCCATGAATTCGCGTTCGTCAAGCTGGCTGTCCGCCAGCTTGGTGGGCAGCGGCGTGACAAAATAACGCCAGATAAGCGGCTCGTCCGTAATCTCCTTTATCTTCCTTGTCGGTATCTTCGAGAGATTGATAATATCAAAATGCCTCTCGAGAAAATCCTCGCATTCCTTTTTCGAGGCCGCCGAGTCGTAGAAAACATGTAAAGCGTAGTAGTCTTTATATTCGGGATAAATCCCGTATGCGGCGAACCCGCCGCCCAATCCGTTCGAGCGGTCATGCATGACGGCTATCGACTTTATAATGGCCTCGCCGCCCACGCGTTTTCCGGATTTATTGATGATTCCCGATATGGCGCAGCCGGACGGTATCCTGATTTGACCCTCTCGCAGCATTATATCGACCTCCTGAAAACAGTATAAAAGCGCCCACCAAAAAGATGAACGCCTTTGTCCAACAAAAATATTATATAACATTATATTAAAAAAGTCAATAAAAATTTTTTCTAAAAAACACTTGACAGCTGTTTGGGTATAATTTATTATAGGATATAGGGGTATATAGTATATGTCCGCGAATACGATAGGGAGGTATATAGAATGAATAAATATACGAACGCCGAAGCTGTTATGAACCGGCTGAAACGTATAGAAGGGCAGATGCGCGGCCTGATAAGAATGGTCGAGGAGGATAAAAGCTGTGACGAAATACTTATCCAAATCGGCTCGGCGAAATCCGCGCTGCACAAAACGGGGCAGGTCATTTTAGAGGGGCATCTTCATCACTGCGTGCTGGACGGCATCCGCGAAGGAAACGGCGAGGATACCATAAAAAAGCTGTCGTCGGCTATCGAGCAGTTCTCACGAATAGTATAGGAGGAGATAAATATGTTTAAGAAACTTTGTGATTTGCTTTCCGGCTGGAAGGCGACGGCGATCGGCGCCGCTTTTCTTGCCCTCAGTTTGATATTTATGTTTGCGAAGATACATATACCCGTGGATCCCGCGCTGGTAACGGTGCTGCTATGCGGGTATCCGCTTCTTTATTACGCCGTCTGGCGGCTCGTCTTCGGCAAGGGAATATATAAAATATCCTCCGCCACGCTCATTTCGATTGCCATGATCGCCTCTATTTGCATCGGCGAGCTGTTCGCGGCGGGCCAGGTAGCCTTTATCATGGCTATCGGCGCGCTTTTGGAAGAGAAAACAGTCAAACGTGCGAAAAAAGGCATAAAGCAGCTTATCGGTCTGGCGCCCGAACGGGGACGCGTCGTCAGGAACGGCACGGAGGAGATGATACCGGTCGAGCTGATTCAAAAGGGAGATATTTTGCGCATACTGCCCGGCGAGGCCATGCCCGTTGACGGCGAGGTACTGTCCGGCAACACGTCGATAGACCAATCCATCATAACCGGCGAATCTCTGCCGATTGATAAAACGGTCGGCGACAACGTGTTCTGCGGCACTATAAACCGCTTCGGCTCAATCGACATAAAGGCGACAAAGGTGGGAGAGGACTCCTCCCTGCAAAAGCTTATACGGCTGGTACAGGAGGCAGAGAATAAAAAGGCGCCCTTGCAGCGCGTAGCCGACAAGTGGGCGGTGTGGCTCGTGCCGACGGCGCTTTTGATCGCGGTCGCTACATATTTCTTCACCGGCGACATTATAAGAGCGGTCACGGTGGCGATCGTATTCTGCCCCTGCGCTCTGGCGCTCGCAACGCCTACGGCGATCATGGCGGCGATCGGTCAGGCCGCCAAGCACGGCGTTATCATCAAATCCGGCGAGGCGCTGGAACGGATGGGCAAGGTCGATACAATCGCGTTTGACAAGACCGGCACGCTGACGCACGGCAATCTGGTTGTCAGCGATGTGGAGGGCGACGTTTTGCAGATCGCCGCGTCGCTGGAGCGGTATTCGGAGCATCCTATCGCCAAAGCCATCGTCGCGCATTACGACGGCGAATATCTGGAGGTACGCGACTTTATCGCAACCCCCGGTGTCGGCGTCGAGGGCGAAATTGGAGGGAAACGGGCGGCCATCGGGCGCGGCGGCGTTGTGACCGTTGACGGCGTATACGCCGGAAAAATCACGGTCGCGGACGAGCCGAGGGAGTCCGGCGCGGACACGGTTGCGAGCTTGCGCGGCATGAAGGTCGCCTCAGTCATGCTGACCGGAGATAACCGCCAGACCGCCGAAGCTGTCGCCGCGCACGCGGGCATAGCCGACATTTATGCCGAGCTGCTTCCCGACCAGAAGGTAGAGCGCATACAGGCGCTGCAAAGCGAAGGGCGCGGCGTTTGCATGATCGGCGACGGCGTGAACGACGCGCCGGCGCTGAAAACCGCCGACGTCGGAGTGGCGATGGGCAGCATGGGCAGCGATATGGCCATAGAAGCCGCCGACATCGCGCTGATGAGCGACGACATAGCTAAGCTGCCTTACTTAAAGCGGCTGTCCAACGCGACGGTCAGGCTGATCCTTTTTAACATCACAATTTCGATAACCTTTAATATAATCGCAATAACTCTTTCGATCCTCGGACTGCTCGGCCCGATCACCGGCGCGCTGGCGCATAACGCCGGTTCGATAATGGTGGTGCTGAACGCGGCGCTGCTGTACGACAGAAAGTATATTTGACGGCGGAAAATACCCGATAAATAACAAAAAGGGAGGAAACGGCAATGCCCGAGTCACAGCTGTGGATACATTTAGCGCCGGATATGCTTTTGGAATGGGAGCAGAGCCATCTCGAGGGGCGCGATGTGGAAAATCTTAAAGAACTATGCTCCGAGATCGCAAAGCACAACAACGAGGAAATGGCGGAGCGGGCCGAGGGAATGTTGAAGAGCGCGCCTTTACGGGAGGATTTTACGTTCGTCGAGCCGTCGGATTACGAAGGCATCCAAAAAGAAAAACCGGCCTCGGCCGGCAAATATTCCGGTATTCCAAAGGGCGCGGAGCTTGAGGACAAACTTACGGGGGCGTGGATAGGGCGTATCGCGGGCTGTCTGCTCGGGAAACCCGTTGAGGGGTATAAAAGCGACGCGCTGTGGCGGCTTCTCAGGGAGACGGATAATTTCCCCCTGCATAAATACATCGGGGATTTCAATGACAAGCTGGTAAAAGGCGGCGCCCCCGTGGACGACGACACAAACTATACCGTTTTAGCCCTGAAGCTGCTCGAGGTATACGGACGGGATTTTACACCCGATGATGTGCTGGAGGCATGGCTCAAATGGATACCCTATCTGCAAACCTGCACCGCCGAACGCGTCGCGTACAGAAACGCCGCGAACGGACTTGCGCATACCGCAACTGTTAAAAACCCGTACAGGGAATGGATCGGCGCGCAGATCCGCGGCGATTTCTTCGGGTATATCAACATAGGCAACCCGCGGGCGGCGGCGGAAATGGCATGGCGCGACGCTTCGGTCTCCCATATCAAAAACGGGATCTACGGCGAAATGTTCATATCCGCGTTGATCGCGGCGGCGGCGGTCTGCGGCGATATTAGGGACGCCGTTGAAAAAGCGCTGGACGAAATACCCCGTAATTGCAGGCTCCGGCGCGACATCAATCAGGTACTGTCGTGGCATAAGGACGGCTGTTCCGCCGACGCGGCCATTGAGAAGATACACCGGACATATGACGAGCATACGCCCACGGGCTGGTGCTATACCAACCCCAACGCAATGGTGGTGGTAATGGCTTTGCTGTACGGCGAAAAGGATTTCGGAAAAACCATCTGCCTCGCCGTTCAGGCGGCGTTTGATACCGACTGCAACGGCGCGACCGCCGGGTCGGTTATGGGCATAATGCTGGGAGCCGGTAAGATTGATTCATACTGGCCGGAGGCGTTCCATTACCGCCTTAAAACATCCGTCGAAGGATATGAAACAGTGTCAGTTGATGAATTGGTGAAAAAAACAGTCAGCCTAACTATATAGATAACGCGGCGCGTTATCTAAGAGCGCCGCCATATTGGCCGCCACATTCCCGCCGCCGCCCAGTGATACGCGTTCCTCCACCACCGGCATAGCGAAATGCGGCGTTTCGCGGGACAGCTCTGCGCATATCGGCGTGCCAGTAAATGTCAACACATAAATCGCCGAAAACGGCGGCGCGGACATTTTTGATGCCCTCCAATATTTCGCAAAGACGCTCCCGCGTCATCCCCTGAAACGTATCCATTCTATACCTCCGTAAGCCGTGCGTATAAATTTGGAATACTGACTTTGTGGTTAACGGTAATCGGGCGTAAATTCTTTTTCATATAAAACACGCGCCGGCGTCAAACGGCTCGGGAAGCCCGCTGATTGCTTTCAGCCATCCCTTGTACTGCGTCAGGTCCATCGGCGGGAACCCGTTGATATAGTGGCTGCCATACCGTCTGCCGTCCGCTTCCCACTCGATGAGGTACAGCTTTTTCCGGCCCGGCAGGGATTCGAGCGCCGGCAGAAACAGATTCTCGTTTGCCTCAACGTCCGCCGTCCCCTCTAAAACGACCTCTCCGGCGTCATGGTCGGTTATTTTATAGCCGACGCTGTGCCGCTCGCGCGTATCGTTGCAAAGGCACACCTTATGCCGCCAGCCCTCCGATTCGCCGATGATGATATGCAGCGGCTGCTGCGCGCGCCGGACGTAATAAAACGCCAGCTTTTTGCGGTTGTAATAATCCGCCACGGCGTCGGAGAGCTGAGGCCAGCCGTCGGCGAGATTCCACCATAGCATTCCGGTTTTGCGCCATTTCTGCGCCCGTGTGTTTTCAATCAGGAATTTCAGCGCCTCGGCCTGTGATATTTGCGAAGCCGCGATAAATTCGCCCAGCTCCTCCGGTATTGAGCCGAACAGAACCTTGACCTGCTTGAACATCAATACGTTGCGGTCATAATCGCGTTTCAGCCCCGTTATATATTCCGTGTTGTGCATACGCCACGATGGGCTGTCCTCAGAGAAAGGCCAAAGCTCGTCCTCGGGAATGAATTTACGCAGGCTGGAAGCGGCGGGACAGCCGTGATAGCTGATCTCGCTGATAAAATGCGCTTTGCAAAGCCTGTGGAAATCGCCTTTATAGTAATCGCGCGGGCCGTAGTTATGCTGCTCCGGCATTTCGCTGTCGTCAGGGTAGTTGCCCTCGATCAGCGGAGAGCTGGGCAGATATTCGCGGTAAGGGTCGTGCATCATCACGGCGCGCGGCAACGTTTCCCTTGTCACCCTGTTATACCTGCCGTGGGGATAAGCGTGGCCCAGCAACGCGTACATGACGTCGATCTCATTGTCGCCCGCCCAGAGTACGACGCTGGGATGGTTGCGCAAGCGGATAATAACGGATGCCGCCTCTTTGCCGATTATCTTATCAAACTCCTCATACTGGCTGTATAAGGCGCAGGCCAAGGAAAAATCCTGCCAGACCATAATACCGTGCCGGTCACATAAATCATAAAATTCGTCACATTCATAAACATTGCCGCCCCACATGCGTATCATGTTGCAGTTTAAGCCGCGCAGCATCTCGTGGGCCGCCGGAAGCCGTTCCTTATCGCGGCTGTGCAGGCAGTCGAGATGCACCCAGTTCGTCCCCCTTGCCATGACGGGAACCCCGTTGACAACAAACCGGAACTGATTAGCGCCGGCCCCGCCGTAAGCCCTCTCCAGCTCCACCCTTCGGATACCGATGCTTTCTGTCCGCGTATCCGCAATCTCTCCATGATGCAGCAGGGTGAATGTCACTTTGTAAAGGCTTTGCTCTCCATATCCCACCGGCCACCACAACTTTGGGCCGCTGATTTTTATTTGCAGCTTGTTTGAAACAAATATCGTCGGGGCTTCCGCCGTAAAGCGGCTTTCCCCGCAGACACCGTCCACGCGGACGGAGAACCCCTCCAAAAATGGGTCGTCGGTGTTGAACCGGTAAAAGACATTGAGGTCCGCCGAGTATGGGCCGACGTCCGGCACGGAGTAATACACCTCTGTAATAGCCGTCCGGCCGCGGGTAAAAACCGTCACGTCCCGCCACATCCCCGCCGACATCATGCGCGCCGAAATATCCCAGCCGAAGCTGTGGGCGGGCTTGCGGACGACGGCGTACTCATCGGTCAGCGGCTCCCATGTGCGCACCCCGGCCGGAAAATATTCCCGCCGGGCTTTGTTGACCGCCGAGGCGATGTGGACGGCGACTGTATTTCTCTCACCGGGCTTCGCGTGGCTTGTTATGTCAAACTCGTGGGGAATCAGCATATTGTCCGCGCAGCCCGCTTTGGCGCCGTTAATAAATACTGTGCCATAGGTGTCAAGCCCGTCAAAACGGATAAATATATCCTCGCCCGCAAATCCCGCGGGAATATCAAACCCGCGCTCAAACCACCAGGAATAAAACTCGTATTTGCGGTATGAGAGGGAATTTGTCCCGAAGTACGGGTCCCCGGCAAGTCCGGCGGCCATAAGATCAAGCTCGACATTACCCGGGACATCCGCGTCAATCGCCGTAAGGTTCAGGCCGCGCAGCTCCTCCGGCGTTTCCGGCGTTTTCCCCTGCTCGGGATAGAACCGCAGCGACCATTTGCCGTTTAGAGATAGGACGTTATTCACAGTCATCCGCCTTTCAGTTAATTATTTGCCGGCACATCCGCGCCCGTATAACCACTTTTTATTTTTTTCTGACAACATTTTTTGAATATGAATGTTTAATCTTGCAATACAGGCATATGTCTGTTATAATAGGGAACAAATTCTGACATATTGGAGGGTTGATTAGCTGTGGCAAGAAAAAAAGCTAACGCGAAGGACGCTGTTATTACTTCAACTACAGTGATCGGACCTGGTGTGAAGTTGGAATCGGCCAACCTTACAGGTTCTGAAACAGTCATAATTAGAGGAACATACTTGGGCGACATAAATCTTGACGGTTTACTGGTGATTGACGAAACCGGCAGCGTTATCGGAAATATCCGGGCAAATAAAATCGAGATCTCAGGCAAGGTAAAAGGCATCGTTTGCTGTGACGCTACGATACACCTGACCTCAACGGCGTATGTGGAGGGCGGTATCGCCACCCAAACGCTGAAAACAGACGAGGGCGCCCGTATAAACGGGCAATGCCGCATGACAGACGACCAGACGGAGAACATCGCGCTGGAGCTGTTTGAAAAAGAGGGTAAACTTAATTTTGATTTTTCCAAGCTGAACGACGTTATAATCCCCGACAGCGGAATCCCCATCACATGACATATATGGTATGCTTTTAGCTATTTGCGGCTGATAAACCGCATGAACTGCCGCCAGTCCTCACGGCTGAGATAATGCGCCCCGTCCCTTATATGATAGCCTATATGCCCGTTATGGCAGGGCTCGCCTGTCACGGGTCTTTCGCCTTTACAGACAAAGCCCTCAAGCCCCAGCGCTTCCCACACCTTTCCCGCCAGCACGCAGGAGAGAAACTCATGCTCAGGGCCGGCCCATTCGTCGCCGGCCGCTGACGCGACGTAGACATAACGCGGAGCCGCCGCCGCCAGCAGAAAATGCTGGTCGAAGGGCGGTTCTTTTTCCGCGTACTGCCTAAAACCGTCGCGGAACCAATACGGGAACGCGTCTGTAATATTCCGGATGGTTTCGCCCTTCTTGCCTCTGCTGACCGCCGCTCCGCAGCACCCCGATTCGTTCGAGATTACAAAGGAGAATCGGGTATCAACGGCTCCGGCAAGCAGCGCGGTTTTCCCTAAGCGGGAATGTCCGACAACAGCGGCGCGGGACTTATCCAGCTCCGGCAAGGTCGCGGCATAATCCATGACCCTCACGGCCGCCCACGCCCATAAAGCGATTTTACCGCAAGCCGCGTTGCCGTCCAACTCCAGCGCTCCGGCCAATCCGCTCAGGAAATCGCCGTTGTCGGCGCAAACATCCTCATAGCAGAACGACAGCACCCCAAAGCCGCTGTCAATAATCTCCTCGCTCGGCATATACCTGTCCGGCACATCCGCAGAAAAGCTGATATGCACAAAGAACGGCACGGGCCGGCCGGCGTTGGGGATTGTTACGCTGACGGGGAATGCGAAGCTGTTTCCGTTTTCCAATTCGGCGCGGAGAAGAATTTTTCTCAGCGGCGCTTTTCCCGCGCAGAAATCCTCGTCGGTTTCTATGACGTCCCATGTCAGGGCTGCCGGCGTGGGCGGCAAAAACCCGTATTCCTCCCCGCATAAAAGCCTGACGATCTCCTCTCTTCGGGACTGCCAGTCCGCCGTATCCAAGCCTTTTTCCGGCCATATTTCAGGGATATTACATCTATTCATTTTTTACCTCTCAATTTCAACCGCCGCACAGCGACTATTAATATAACCGCACCGGCAAGGCCGAGCGCCGCGCCGATAATGGTATATAACGCCGGACCGTCTTTTTCGCTGTCCGCCGCGGGCGGCTCGGGCTGAGATGCCGGTTCCTCCTCAGGCGGCGCGGCGGCCTCGGGCGGCGAAGCGGGCTCTTCCTCCTCAGGCGGCGCGTCAGGCAGCCCGATATGGTCATACTCGCCCGCGAAGAAGCCCTCGGGGTCCAAAACGGCGTAAAAGGTCTGCTTCGCAACGGTGCCGTCGCCAAACAGCAGGGGACTGCCGCCGCTGCGCCAGCTTGTGGGATCGTCGATGCCCCAGACGGTGACGCGGGCAATAGAGTCGGAATGTTTTTTGAAAATCCGGAACAGCTGCGCGTAAAGGATCGCCTGCTTGCGCTCCTCCGCCCAGTCCAGCGTTTTGAACTGCGAATAATCTCCCGCCGGTATGTCCAGCTCGGTTATGCTGATTTCCGCGCCGGTGGCGGCCCAGCGCAGAATGGTGTCCTCCACATCCCGCGGCTCCAGATTGTCGGTCCAGTAATGCGCCTGCATACCAAGCCCCTCAATCAGCAGCCGCCCCGGCTCGTTATTGCGCGTGTCGGCTTTCCATTTTTCGTTAAGCTCCTCCGCCATTTTAGCGATTGCCTCACGCTTTTCCCGCTCCGTTTCATTGAAATCGTTGTAATAGAGGACGGCGTTTGGATCGGCCAGCCGCGCAAACACAAAGGCGTCGTAAATATAGTCGGCGCCTGATTCCCCGGCGTCCGAATCGGCGCCGTTTTCATAAGCCATGTACCACGGCGCCTCGCCTTTGCGCAGCGCGTCCCTCCAATCGGAGGGGTTGCCATGGACGCTGTTCTGGAACGCCTCGTTAACGACATCCCATGAGATAACGCGCCCGGCGTAGTGTCCGGCGACCGTGGAGATAAAATCCTCCATGCTGGCGCGGGCTTCAGCGCGGGTCATAACCGTCCCGTCGTCGTTATGGTTCAGCCACGCCGCAGACTGGGAATGCCACACCAACGCGTGCCCGTGTACGAGTATACCGGCTTCGCCGAGTACATCAAGCATGGCGTCGGCGTTATCAAGGTTATATTCCCCTCTGCTTCTGCCGCCCAAGGTGTCGGGCTTCATGGCGTTAGCGGCGGTCATCACGTTGAAATGCCGCTTGATCAGCTCAAAGCGCTGGCCGGAGAGGTCCTGACGGTTATACGCGGACCCGAGCAGAAAATATTCCCGATAGCGCTCATACAGCGAGGGGAGCTGGATGCTGTCCTGTATCCCGTCGCCGCCCGCGTCCGCCGAGAAATAAACGTCGTCGATATAATATTCGGCGTCGGACGAGTTGTTTTCAACATAGACTGTTATGTAATCGTCGCCGGAATACATGAACCTCCCAGTCAGCTCCGTCCACCCGTCGGATACGGATATGCTTTTGATAAGAATATTATGGTATTCCGCGGAGCCGCCCTGCCCGACCTGGGTTGACAGCCTGAATATAGAGGTGTCGGGCGTCTTGGCATGCACCCAGACCGATATGTCGTGGAACGCGCCTGACACGACATGGGACGTCACATTGATTGAGGGGCCGTTCCAAGCGTCGGTGCGGTCGGTGATCAGCAGAGAGTAACCGCCGCGCGCCTCCTCCGTCACAACCGTCAGCACCCCGGTTCCGGCGGCTTTTTCCTCTTCCGTGCCGCGGGTATCAAACCCCATAATGGTGCCATCCTCGAAATCTATGAACAGCGTTCCGTCCGCGGCTCGCGCCGGAAAACGGGGCTGTAACGCCGTCAGCAGCAGCGCCGCCAAAACGGCCGCAAGCATAATCTTAGCTCTCATCGTTTTTTAGCACCATCCTTAAAAATTTTTCCGTGCGCCCGAATGCGCTACAGCTCGAGCAATAGCGCGACGGGGCAGTGGTCGCTGCCGTAAATGTCAGGATATATCAGCGCGTCCGCAACGCTGCCCGCGAGCCTGTCGGAGCCCAGAAAATAATCTATGCGCCAGCCGATGTTTTTCTCCCTGACCCCGGGCATAAACGACCACCAAGTATACGCGCCGTGCCTGTCGGGATACAGGCGGCGGTAAAAATCCGTGAAACCGGCGTCCAGCAAAGCCGAGAATTTATCGCGTTCTTCTATCGTAAAGCCCGCGTTGCGCATATTCGACTTCGCGTTTTTAATGTCTATCTCCTGATGCGCGCAGTTGAGATCGCCGCAGATTATGACCGGCTTGACTTTGTCCAGCCCTGATACATAGCGCCTGAAAGCGTCGTCCCACCGCATACGGTATTCAAGCCGCAAAAGCTCCCTCTGGGAGTTGGGGGTATACACATTTACCAAATAGAAGCCGTCAAACTCCAGCGTTATGACGCGCCCTTCGCCGTCATGCTCCCCGGCGCCTATCCCATACGACTCGGAAACCGGCGTCAGTTTGGAAAATATCGCCGTACCGGAATAGCCTTTGCGCAACGCGCTGTTCCAATACTCGTTATACCCGTCAAGCCCAATCTGGGCTTGGCCGCGCTCCATTTTCGTCTCCTGCAGGCAGACGATGTCCGCGTCAATACGCGCCAAAGCCTCTGAAAAACCCTTCTTCAGACAGGCTCTGAGCCCGTTTACGTTCCACGATGCCAGCTTCAAACAAATCGCCCCAATCTCAACAGATGACATAATCCGCGGTGACAAATCAAGAAAGACAATATGAGAGATGTCACGGGCGGACGGCGGACACTCCGGCAATTTGCGCGCCGTCCCGCAGAAACAGCGGTATTACTTCGATCGGCGCGTGTGCCTCAACGGTTTGCCCGCCCTGAAACACAAGTCCGGTGGCGGATTCGGTCCAGCTTGCGCCTTCGGGCAGATAGACCGCGCGGGTTTTCGCTCCCGCCTCCAACACCGGCGCGACAAGCAGGCTGCCGCCGAGCATATAAGCGTCGCTGATCTGCCAGCACCGGCTGTCCCGCGGAAAAACATAGAATAACGGGCGCATCGGCGGCGCGCCGGTTTTATGCGCCTCCTCCATCAGCGTCCGCAGATACGGGCGCATTTCGTTCCGCAAACGGATATACCCCTCCATAATACCGGCGGCTTTTTCTCCATAGCTCCAAATCTCGTTGGGCGCGCCGGTGCCGAATTGCCGCACACCGTTGCGGAACTCTTCCTTCGGCGGCATGTGGGGCATACGGTGTCCGTGCATACGGAAAACAGGGCAGAACGCGCCCCACGCGAACCAACGCAGTACAAGCTCCCTGAAAGCGGGATCGTCGGGGTTGCCGCCGTGGAAGCCGCCGATGTCGCTTGTCCACCACGGGATACCCGACATCGCCATCGACAGGCCCGCCGCAAGCTGTTCGCGCATTGAGCGGAACGAGGAATATATATCCCCCGACCAGACCAGCGCGCCGTATCTCTGGGAGCCGGCCCACGCGGCGCGCACCAGATTAACGATCGCCGTTCTGCCCTCCGCCCTCATGCCGTCGTAAAACGCCTTTGAATACATGGCGGGGTATATGTTGCCCACCTGATTGGCCGGCCCGATATGGTGGCGCTGTATGTCAAAATCATAATGCCCGTACTCAGGCTCCGCCTCATCCAGCCAGAACAGCTCAACGCCCCTGTCTATATAGTTCTCTTTAACGCGGTCCCAGATATACTGCCGTGCCTCGGGATGCGTCGCGTCGAAGAACACAGTGCTGCCCATCCAATCCATGTGCATCCCCATGCCCCTGTCAACTCCCACCAGCAGCCCGCGGGACGACATAGCCTTGAAATTCTCGCTCTCCTTGTCTATTGTCGGCCATACCGAAACCATCAGCTTGGCGCCCATCTCGTTCAGCTCACGGATCATACCCTCCGGATCGGGCCAGCATTCGGGGTCGAAACGGAAATCGCCCTGACGTGTCCAGTGGAAGAAATCAGCCACCATCACGTCGGGCGGAAGGCCGCGCCTGTTCAGTTCCCGGGCGACGGCCAGCAACTCATCCTGAGTTATATAGCGCAATTTGCACTGCCAGTACCCCAGCCCGTATTCCGGCATTTCGGGCGGAAATCCTGTAGCGCGGCAATACGCGGCAAGAATATCCGCCGGCCCGTCGCCCGCGCAGATCCAGTAGTCAAGCTGCAAGGTTGACTCCGCGACCCATTCCGTCATGTTCGCGGCAAAGCTGACGCGCCCGATTGCGGGATTGTTCCACAGAAAGCCGTAGCCGCGGCTTGAAACCGCGAACGGCACGCTGCATTGTGTATTACGGTGCGCCAGCTCTAAAACACAGCCCTTTTTGTCGAGCAGCCCGTCCTGATACTGGCCCAAGCCGAATATTTTCTCGTCGGGCTGAGCCTCAAATCTGGCGGTCAGTCGGAACGCGTCCTGTCCCGGGACCGGCTTCAGCTCCCGCGCCCTGATGTTCAGCGGCAGACAGTAGCGCGACAGGTCGTCGCGGTCGCGGTAGTATTCCTCAAGCAGCGTTTCGCCGCGCGTGTTCTCAAAGCGCAAGCGGTGTCCCTCGCCGACGCGCGCGCGTATCTTCCCGTTTGTAACGCAAGCGCCCTCCGCGTCCGGCAGAGCGCCGCCGCTGTTGTCGGGAGTCTCCAGAAGAGCCCACGGCTCCTCGAGCATCTCTGCGCGCTGTGTGGCGCGAACGCGCAGCGCGTCGCGGCCCCATGGCTCAATCCATACCGTTTCGCGGTTCCGGCGTATGACCAGCCTCCCGTTTTCAACCGTTATCATTAAAGCCCCTCTCTTCCGAAATCAATTTTCTCCATAGGCTCAACTTGACCGGTAGTGTATGTCACTTTATCCTTGGAAACAGGGCACGCCCACTCAACGGCGTTCTTTATTACCGTCTGCACCTCGCTCTGATAATAGATCGGGAATGTTTCGTGGCCGGGCTGGAAATAGAAAATTTTGCCCGCGCCTCTGGTAAAGCAGCAGCCGGAGCGCAAAACCTCGCCGCCGGGGAACCATGTTATAAACACAAGCTGATCCGGCTCAGGGATGCCGAAGCGCTCGCCGTATGTCTCATCCAGCGGGATGATAAAGCAGTCGTCCAGCCCTTGGGCGATGCGGTGGCTTTTGTCAATGACCCAAATGCGCTCGTATGTACCGCCGTTATCATACCAGCGCAGATTCCATGTGTCGGTCCCCATAAGGGTTTGGAATATCTTGGACGCGTGGCCCGAATGAAGCACAATCAGCCCCATGCCCTCAAACACGCGGTCTTTGACGCGGCTGACGACCGCGTCGCTGACCTTGTCATGCGCCGCGTGCCCCCACCAGATAAGCACATCGGTTTTTTCCAGCACCTCAGCGGTAAGGCCGTGTTCAGGCATATCCAGCGTCGCCGTTTTAACGTCATGCCCGGCTTCACGCAGGAATGAGGCTATAACG
>Ga0099364_10000729_pt1 | contig 55875 bp, 41 predicted proteins | sample TergutTh196P3_FD_73070 | JGI IMG/M metagenome (GOLD analysis project Ga0099364, IMG submission 73070) | Microcerotermes parvus P3 segment gut microbial communities from Pointe-Noire, Republic of the Congo - Th196 P3 | ecosystem: Host-associated > Arthropoda: Insects > Digestive system > Gut ... | reverse complement strand
CAAAAGTGTACATTTATATAGTTCGAATTTTTATATAATACAAGCTTTTCCATGCAAAATGGGAGGACATATTGTGCATATTTATGCAATTATTCATAAAATGATAGGTTATATGCATAAATAGCATGCTTTTATTCAAGTCATGTAATAAATTAAACGAACTATATAAATGTACAGGTTATTACACAAGAAAGAGGTAGGGAGGAGAACATTATGGTAATAATATCATATTTTTTAGGGATATTATGGATGCTCATTTATATTTATTCGTTTTCAGAGCTTGAACAGTAATTCAAATGGAGTGTCAAATTAGCGTAATGGTGTGTATTGATAGTACTTAGAGAAGTATTACATATGTGTCATTATTATTGAACGAAATACAATGTTGTATTAATATTTCGTATTCTTTAGATTATTAAAAAGCATATGTGAAAGGGAAGAAACAATATGTTTTGTCATAATTGCGGAGCTCGGGTACCAGAAAATTCAGCTTTTTGCCAAAAATGCGGAACAAAAATGCCAATATCAGAATCTGAATCAGCATCAAAATCAGAATCAGAATCAGGGACTGAACAAATTAATAATAATTCTGAAAATATCAGTATTCTAGTTAACCAATATACAGGACTTAAAGAGTACAAAACATTGGAATTTCCAAATACACCTGAAGGTCAGAGAAACAAAATACTTACACTTGAGAATCTTTCACGAGAAGGCTGGAGAGTAGTAAGCGAAACAGTAACCGAAGGTAGTTTCAAAGGAGGGAAAGCTTGTTGCTTATATTTGATTTGTGCACCTTTAGCTTTCTTGGCGGGTAAAAAGGACGGAACCATTAATGTTACACTTCAAAGAGATGTTTAACGTATGTATCTAATCAACAATGTAAATATATTTGGGAATGCGATTCCGAATAAAACTCCTGTAATGAAGCGTAGTGTGTTATTTGATTCTCTAAGTTGAAACAATTGTGTAAAGCCATCGATTGATATTGAAGTAATTGATAATATGACAAACCAGAGCATGATAGAATTATTAAAAGGCAATAGTATTGGAAAAATGAAAAAACCCACCAGTATACCAGTGCATCTGGCGCATATATGAAATTGTCTACCTTTCAAGAAAAATGATCTTTCTTGAATATTATGACAACGAAAAATGTAACTAATATACGGATTATCAATAAATATTAGTGTAATGAGCTTTTCTAAAAAATTCATACTATTACTATACATAATAATAACCATAAAATCAATATCAGTTATGAACTGTATATTTAAATCTAGCTAGCTGGATGATGATATATGACAGGGGAGTTAAATAGCATATATAAGGAGATAAATCATGTTTTGTAATAAATGCGGAAACAGACTCGTTGAAGGTGCTCAATTTTGTAATAGCTGTGGCGCAAAAGTTATAATTGACAGTGAAGCGATGCAGATAGAAATAAATTCTAATGACGATAATATTGCGATTGAGTCTTATATAACTGAGGATGATTTAATACCTGAAACTCAAATAATAGTGGTTGATGAAATAATCAAGACTAATGATATTGATGTTGCTGATACAGCAAGAACGCTGTTATATGAAGACATAATGGCAATCGAAAACCTTTCAAAAATTGATGAAATTGAAAAAACAGTTATTCCTAGTGTTGATGTTGAAATACCACAGAGTTTAATAATACCTATAAGTAGTGAACTAGCACCAACTGTTGTAATTGAAGCAACTAATGACTTTAGTAGTTCAAACATTGGAAGCAATATTGTTTATAAATATGATAAAATCGCAAATCTCGAAAAAAAATTTGACGAAGCGCAAAGAGATCAAGATCGACACATACATCTCTATCTCATTATTTTTAGTACAATATTAGTTTTTATTATCAGTAATTTTATGCCTAGGTTAATGGATGAGTATCCAAGATTATCTTTACGTGGACTATATAATTTACGAGACATTTATGCTGCTGCGTGGAATTATTATACTGCAATATACATTGAAGGGATTATTTATAGACGCATCTTCTTTTGTATTTTTATTAACATTGTTAATTTTCTCTTAGCAGCAAAATTGATACTCTTTATGTATCGACATAGAAAACCTTATATAATTAGTAAGGCATCTGAGGCATATACCCAGCTTTTAAAACTGATTGAATTACAGTATGATTTAGATGATAAAACAAGATATAGATATAAGAAAAACATCAGAAATATTACTTATTATGGTTTATATGCCGACACTATTGCCGATTGGCTTAATGAATGTATTGAGGAGACTGGAGTAACTTATTATGACATTTTGATTATAAAAGAAGCATATGACCCACTAGAATACGAATTTATTACTCGTTTTTCGAATATGTTTGGCATAAAAACAGAACAAAGTCATAGCATATTGTTTGGAGGTGTGACAGTTTTAGTTTTTATGATGTTGATATTGGGTATGCAAACATCAAGTAAAAAAACGAATAATAATAATAATACTTCAACAACATCGAATCAATCTATAGCATCAGTTCCCAAATCAATAGTTACACCATCATCTACACCCCGACCCTCACCATCACCTACTCCCTCACCGTCCCCATCCCCATCCCCATCACCGTCACCGTCTCCCTCGCCCTCGCCTTCGCCATCACCAACACCAAGACCCTCAACAATGAGTATCAGCGGATTCAAAGCACCACCTGACCAATATGTCGGAGCAATATTCGGAGTCAGAGGAATTATAGAATCAAATTACGAAATAGCAATGGTATTGGTCGCCATTGAAAATGCCAATGGTGACATCGAAACAAGTAGCATCGCATTTCCAAATGCATATAGTTATGATATTAAGAATCTCGATTATGATATCCTTTTTGACAAGCTGACAGCAGGGAAGAAAACATATTATTGTGTAGCTACCGATGAAATGGGAACTAAAACCTGGGAACACACTTTTTGGGTTTATAGTAGATAAAGCAGACAGAGTTACGTTGTCATGGAGGTTTTACTCTGATGAAAAGTGTTATGAAATATAGAAAAACAATATTTGTTGACATTAAAAATGCATTGCTAATAGTTCTATTGATTATTGTTTTTTTAAGCGTTGGTAGTTGTGCCAATAACAATGATAGCACTACTGCTTCACCCGATGAAATTATAATTGATGCAGAAGTAAGCGAAGCGGAAGTAATCAAAGATAATCAGATTGATATTGTCGATATAGAAGATATAACAAAGAAAGTTGACAATGAAGATATTGATAGTGTTAGGTTGCAATCATTTGAGCAATTAGTAAAGCTTCATGATGAAATGAATACTGACAGTGAAGAGCCTGTGAAAGAGTATGAAGAACATACAAATGAGAATATAGAACAAAGTCTAGAGTCTACAAATATTATCGTATTGCTTGATGTACCTTCATATGACCAAAGAGACCTTGGTTATCCATTAGGTTGCGAACTGGTATCTCTAGCCATGCTTATGAACTTTAAGACCGAGGTTGATATAAAGGACCTATATGATGATCTCCCGAGAGCTGATCACCCAGAAGAAGGCTTCAGAGGTGACCCAGCGTCATCTTCCCGAGGCTGGACCATATTCCCTTCAGCGTTGAAAGACATGATGGAAAAATATATTGATGGATTTTATGACATGAGCGGTTTGGAAATGGCAGATTTAATGGAACAGCTTGATGATAACAAGCCAATAATGGTATGGATCAAAGGAATGGGATGGGCAGTCCACGCATTATGCTTAACAGGATACGATGAACAAGGTTTCTATTACAACGACCCTTGGACAGGCGAAAAAAATGCATATTTATCATTTGATAATTTCTACGAAATTTGGAACGAACCTATATACGACAGTGTACTGGAGTTAACTTATGAACCACGGAAAGCTATGAGTTACTGATTTATATTCAAAGCGAAACATCAAAGGGGAGCAACATAGTAAGCATTAAGCTCTAAGATGAGAACAAGGGGTAGTTACTCATGAAACAATATGTTTCGGCATTACTCGTTATTATTTTTATTGTTATCCTTTCTACATTTACGGTTGTATTTGGCACAGCAGCTGGTACACCGGTGGCTACTACTAACCATGTGGGTTTCATCGATATTGAGAATCATGAGGCTAAAAGCGCAATAGAAAAATGGGCGAGAAAGGGCGTTATCCCAGCAGCGAATGATGGGTTATTTCGCCCCGATGATGATATTAGCCGAGCAGAGCTGGCAGCTATCATTGTTCGATTGATTGGTTACAGTGATATATCATGTGAAAAACCATTTGATATAAGCGAAAGCGACTGGTTTTACTCTGATATTATGAAGCTTGTATCGGCAAATGTCATTCGTTTGAGTAATGGTTATGCTCGCCCCTTTGATAGTGCGACCAGGGAAGAAGCAATTGTCATGATAGCTCGCGCTTTTAGAATAGCTGATAGAATTGAGAGTGAAATCTATTATATAGACAGTGATGAAATAAGCACTTGGGCACTTGGGCTCGTCCATTATATGCAGCAATCTGGATACCTTCGTATTTTCGATAATAGACTCATGCCAAGTAAAAATATTACTCGCGCAGAAACGATAATGATGATCGACTCCATGATTGCAGAAATATACACCGAGCCTGGAATTTACAGCGAAACCATCGAGGGGAGTTTAATTATCAGCTCCTCGGGAGTGGTTCTCAGTGGTGCAACGATAAAAGGCAATATATATGTCGTAGAAGGAATCGGTCAAGATGGTTACTTCACCATTGATGAAAATACCGTGGTCGATTGGTATGTCTATGTATGGGCAGGTAGACACAATCCTTTTCCGCATATTAATCCTAACGCTCCTATGGTAGCACTCACTTTCGATGATGGGCCCACTTCTACAACTGTTGCCATATTAAATACATTGGAAGCTTATAATGCTCGTGCAACATTTTTTGTAGTGGGGAGAAGCATTTATGCGCATCAGGACACTCTGCGTCGGGCTGTTAGCCTTGGTTGCGAGCTTGGGAGTCATACATGGACACACAGAAGGCTGACTTCAATGAGTGCAGATGAGCTAATCAGAGACACGGAAAGAGTTAGTAATGCGATTTTCGATGTGGCCCAGGTCAGGCCTGTTTTTGTGCGTCCACCAGAGGGGAGCTACAATGCAGCAAGTAATAGAACCGTAGGGAGCATGGGCATGGCAACTGTATTTTGGTCGGTTGACCCACAGGACTGGTCACATCGAAATGCCAATACAACGAATACTCGAGTTTTAAATGCTGTAAAAGATGGTGCCATTATTCTACTTCATGATTTGGTGGTATCCACTGGTACTGCTGTGGAAACCCTAGTTCCTGCATTAATTGAAAGCGGATACCAGCTTGTCACGCTTAGCGAACTGCTTACATATTCTGATATAGGCATTGAAGCTGGTGCGTTTTATGTTAGCAAATATAGTTATAGGCAATCCTAGACTGGAGTAGTACATAGATGGTTTTGCTTGTTCAGCCCACCCAGCTGTAATAAACAGTCTTATAAAAGCAGGTACTCTGGAAAGGTTAAAAATTATATGAAAAAGTTACTTTCTTTTATTATAGCAATGAGTCTGATTGTATGCACCTCTTGTTCCAGCGGTAGAGAACTAGCAGATGACATAATAAGTATTAGCGATGCAGATAACAAATATGTCAATATGGTTAAAGGCGGATATAGAGCTAGCGATCCGGATATAAAGTATGAATTTATCTTTTCATCTTTTTTTGGCACTCCGCGCTGGACATACTTTTTTAGTGAGGATGGACTCGATGTCGTCGAGTTTACTGGTGATTGTATATATCGTGATGTTACAGTAAGAGCGAGGATACAATTTGTCGTAGATGAAGATGCTGGGACTTTCGATGCGGTATATCTTGCATTCAATGAAGTACCGCAAGATGCTTTGACTCTAAATATGCTCCTGACAACAGCATTTGACAATGCGAAAGAAGAGTGGGAAGCAATAAATGCTCAAAACAACAGATTGGTAAATGCACTGTCAATAGATCCAATATATATTTATACTTCATTGATTGATAGTGTCGCCGATATTGACTTTGATGGAAAATATGCATTTTATGACATTGATGGAAACGGCACTTCGGAATGCTTTGTACATTACAATGATTACGATAATTTCATAAAGATATACACATATGATAATGGTAGGTATTATGAATTACTCGAGTTTGGTTCTAGAAGTCAATTAATAGCAATTGATAATGATGGATATATTTACAATATTAGTAGCAATGGAGCTGTTAGTCATGGTCACAGTATATATCGAATATCAGATGATTACACAAGTATCATTGTAGTTGAGTACTTATTTTCTGACTATATGCAAAATGTTTTTGAATATACTACTTTAGGTTTCAAAAGAAGTATATCAGAGCAGGAGTACGAAAAACTTATTAATTCATTTAATGATCGAGCTATAGATGAGGTTTTATGGAAATTAGTTTGGGTATCAGTTTCAGGCAGTTACGACAGTAATAGTAATGGGGCTTCGGTAAATAATAAACTAACGGTAGACGAAGCGCGAGTGTTGTTCAATAGTTGGTTGTATGTGCATCCCAATGTACCAACAATGACAATAAAACTATCAGAATCATCATATAGTCTTAACGGTGAAAGTTATTACTTATTTTCTGTAGATGAAATGTATTATCTCGATGTTATGGTGCATGATACAACAGGTGAAATTCGTATAAAATATATGCACCAAGGACCTGATCCTGCTCCACCTTACACGGTACAGATTGATGATTGGTATGATACAAATTATACTATACCACCCGTAACAATGAGCATAAGAGGGTTCACTGCACCACCAGACCAATATGTCGGAGCGATTTTCGGAGTTAAGGGTATAGTGGAGTCAGATTACGAAATATATTCTGTAACGGTTGCGGTACTTAATAGTAGAGGTGACGTGGAAACAAGCGGTACTGCTTATCCGTTTACATATTCATACGATTTAAAAAACCTCGATTATGACATTCTCTTTGATAAACTCACCCCAGGTAGAAAAACATATGTATGTGAGGCTACAGATAAAACAGGAACATATTACTGGGAACATTCATTCCAAGTGTTCAGTCGGTAATGGTAGCAAATAAAGTTATAGGAGACGCATCTTGGTAGCTGAAAGAAGAAACAGGACACTGGAAATATTTTTCCGTTCAATACGCGGCGAAGACATTTCCCCAGCAAAGCTAGCAGCTCAATATGGAGTTTCACCAAAAAGCATTACGCGAAACATCAACGAAATCAAAGCATTTCTAGCAGATAACAGAGAACTCGTCGGCTACGCTGAACTGGAATACAGCACCAAAAGCAGAGCCTATAAATTGCAACACAACGACTTTTTATCCAATAAAGAATTATTCGCAGTAACAAAGATACTCATAGGATCCAGAGCTTTATCCAAAAACGAAGCAACAATCATATTGGATAAGCTGAAACGCTTCGTAGCACCTGAAGACAGAAAAACGCTGGAAGACATACTGCGAAAAGAAGAACACCACTACACAGCGGTAAAACACGATTGCGAGAGCGTCATCGACAACCTGTGGCAGCTCATAGGTGCCATCTCCAGGAAAAAAGATATAACAATCACATATTACAGAAAAGACCGCACTATGACAGTGAGGAGGATTACGCCAGTATCGCTGATGTTTTCCGAATACTATTTTTACCTGATAGCATACTATCCGGAAAAATACGATGAGCCACGATACTTCCGTGTCGACAGAATAGAAAAAATCGTGGAACACCGCAAGCGCAAAGACGCTGTAGAACCACCCGACTGCGAAAGCGATTTAGCCAGAAAACGCATCGAGCAAGTGCCAGTCTTTGATGAAGGCGAACTTCGTAACCGCAGCCATTATATGTTCTACGGAAAGCTCCGACAGATCAAGTTCTGGTATATGGGATCATCACTTCAAGCTATATTGGACAAGCTGCCAACGGCAAAGATAATAGAGCGAGAGCGCGACAAATACCTTCTTGAAGCCGAGATTTACGGCGATGGCATAAGGATGTTCCTCCTCAGCCAAGGTGCCTGGGTAAAAGTAGTTGCACCAGATGAATTTGTGGAAGAAATGAGACTCGCAGCACAAGATATAGCGAAACTGTATGAAAATGTATAAAATTGCAACTTTACTCGGACACCATGGTATATGGCATATGTAGTATAATGGTGATTGGTGAAATCCATACAATAGACCACATTGCACGGTAAATAGATTACTTAGCACGGACATAGATTATTTGTACTAGAAGTAGTGATGAATAATAGCCTATAATAATGTTGGCGTATATAGTGCGAATACATATTATTAGGAGGCCGATAACTAATGGTAAATTATCGGAAATCCTAAGGCTAAGGAGCCTTGGGTACAACATCCAGTAAATTGCCAGAAGTGTACGTAGTTCAAAAAATACCGTCTGGGATGCATTAATTTCAAAATACATAAATCGTACATAGTTTTATTCGATTTAAGGAGATTATTATCATGGCAAAAACCATTCAAATCTACTACCACCCAGCAGTTAAAAAGATAGAGTTCAAGAAAGATGACGGAACTCCATTTGTGGTTACGGGTAATGGTAAAAGCGAACCTAAACTTCCTGAAGTATTACAGCAATGGAAAGAGGGTAGTTTTGTACTGCAAGAACATGGTAAAGACTTTTTTGATTCAATCACCAAGGCTCTTGACGGTCACAAAGAAATTGATCTGTATTTTTATGGTACTCAAATAGACTGTGAAGATTTTTATGAAATGGTTAATCACTATAATGAATCCGAAGATAAAAAAGCAATTTTTACTGCCAAAAAAGGTGCAGTTCTACTTAGCATGGATATGATGTACAACGAAGTGGAAAAATTTGGAAAAGACGCCGTGCAAAGTTTAAATATTAAGTTGGAGGAACTGATAAATGCAGGTGGTGAGAATCAGATAAAAAATAAGTTTCAAGCAGAACTGAAGGCATATATTAGTAAGATTGAAGATAAAATCGATGCATTGAAATCTACGGAAATTAATATATGTTTTGTAGGTACTTATAGCGCGGGTAAATCTTCCTTAATCAATGCTATAATCGGCGAAAAAATACTTCCCGAGGAAGATGAATCAAAAACAGCAAAATTTTATATTATTAGCTTTCCTAAATCCGGTGAAAGTGAGAATGTTAGCTTTGAACTTAACGGTGATGAAACGACAGTTAAATGGAATGAAGAATCAATGTCTTTAGAACTGACAGATAAAGGCACACAATCAGGAAGCCACCCATTCCGAGAAACTATAGAGAAGTGTATTGATGAATGCAAAGAGCAACAAAAACACGAACAATTTTACGCATTGCTTGATTTGTTAAATGGCGAAGCAACTGTTGACGTAAAAATAAGAGTTCACTATCCTATTCCCATAAATACTAACGAAATGTCATTTACTATATATGACACTCCCGGTACTGGTAGTAATACGACGAAGCATAAGAATGTGCTTGAGAAGGCTCTCAGCGAACAAAGCCATTCAATTGTTGTTTTTGTCGGCGGAGTTACAAAGCTTGAAGGCGAAGGTAACAGTCTGTTATTAGAAATATTGAACGGCGATAACCAAAACGGCATTGATTTAGATCGCTCGCTTTATGTTATCAATCGTTCAGATACTACCGATGTTGAGGAACTTCCTAAATATCAAAACGAAGCGATTAAACTTAAAGATTCGCAAGAAGTTGCTGATGCAAAAGACGAAGAAGCAAAAAAGGCTGGTGAAGCAAAACTTACTATACCGTTAAAAGATAAAAAATTATTTTTCACATCAGCTTCACGAGCATATGCAGCAAAAGCCCTTAAGATGGACTTAGCATCAAAAGAAGTGGATGAAGATGGAAAGCCCATATCTAAGGAAGGACGCACTTGGGATGAAATTAAGCCATATGATGTTTATTATAAACATAACAGATATGGCAATTCTGAAGCGGCAACAAAACGTACAATTGCAACTGCTGAAACAAAAGCAGAAGATGCTGATATATATGAAAGAGCATACATAAATGCAGGACTATTTTCACTTGTTGAAGCAATACAAGAGTACGGTAAAAAATATGCTATGGCAACAAAAGTTAATGCACTTGTGTCTACTGTTGAGAGTATTTTTATTGAACTTAAAAAGAACGCCAAAACACAAAAAGATATGTGTGACAATGAAGTAGACAGACTTCAAAAAGACCTCGATGCCATTAAATGGCGTATAACAAATGAAATAGATCAAGAATACGGTAAACATGCTCCAAAAAAAAACGGCATAAACTATGTGCTCAACGAAAAAGACAGCGAAGAAGTAGGTGTTGATCCTCGTTCGGTTGAAAAAGTAAGAGATGATATCAATATACGCATTGTAGAAGCAATGCAAGAAATGCAAAATGCTAAGACAGTTAAAAACGCAAAGAGGTTTGACGATTTCCTATCTATTTTTAGAACTTCCTTTTCGAATGATGCGGCAAAACGCAAGTTAAAGCCGTATGTAAAAAATGAATTTATTGACAACAGAGTGCTTGCTACATCAGTTAATGAAGGACTGGACGAGTACATCAACAGGTTTAATACAAAGCAAAAAGATATAATCGCATCTAAACAGCGTTGTTTCAAAAACACAGTAATCAATGTCATTAAAGGTGATAATGATTTAACACCAGCAGCGAAAGATTATTTAGTGCGCGGTTTGGAAAACGAATTTGAAATTCCGAAAGTAGACGATTATCTTGCTAATATTAGAGAAAAAGTTAGAGATTGTATCACAACTAAGGGAAAATGGATTTTTAAAATAGAGGTAGTCGATACACATAAGTTGCTCGAAGAAATAGAAGATTTAATTAATGAAGCGCTAACTACTCAAACACAAGAATTTACTGAGAAGTTTTGTGTCAACTTACAATATGTTATAGACGAGGTAAAACACAATTTTGAAAAGAATGCCGAAAGCTATTCTGTTCAGGTACAAGAAATCAAAAAAAACAAGACGCAGGTTGTAGAAATTGCAAATGAAATAGAAAATGCATCTTTGGAACTTGAAAATCTCATTGATAATTTGAAAACGCTTGTTTGGAAAGGGACTAGCCATGAGCAAACTGTATGAGCATTATGTTAAAGGGAAAAAACCAGCAGAGATAACTCACGGTATTGTTACAGATATACGCCGCCACAGACTAGTCGGAAATGATGTCAACTCCCTAATCACTGAATTGGAACAAAAAGGTATGTTAGGTGATACCACCGTGAAACCTGCTCATAAATCTGAATGGAACGAAAAATATTTGAAATTACTTGTGAGTGAAGCGGTTCGCGGAACATTCTCTAAACAATACTTGCTTCATTTAGCTGAAGTCGTAGAACATATAAGTCGAAGCGATAACAAATCAAATAGTAAAAAAATTGTTCCGGTTATTTTGATTATAGCTATAATTATAGCTATTGTTGTTTTGGTCATTGCGAATAAAGAACCTCGATCATCGTAAAAACTCGTATCGAGTTTGAATCATTTAGAGGCAAGTGATGTCGCTTTCACTAAACTCTTACTGAAATTTTAAATTCTTTGCGATTACTTAAATGCAAAAGGTTAGGTAGGATTATGGAAAATAAAATTCCACATGAAAACGAGCTTATCGAAACTCTTGATAAAGCTGCGTACACTATAGATAAAGCATACATCAGCCGCTTGAAAGATGATTATAATGTTGCATCGTTTGAAGATTATAAAAAATCATGCGGGGGACTTTGCTATTCAGATAACATTCGCATAGTTCGTGTGAAGCGCTGGGTAAAAGATTCAGAAGAAAGAGTTATTGATTGTTTTAAAAATGTACTTGGTCTTTTTTCTGCAACTGGGGGTAATAATGTTGCTCTTATAATTAAGCGTACACCGAAAACAGTTGACATGTTCTTCGCTATTCGTAATACAGGTGATAATAACAATAGTTTTAGTAGGACATCTTGTGATTTATTGATTTCCGCTCTTGAGGGGAATTTTAACGGTACTGTTATAGAAGAAGCTAATGAAGAGGATGTCTTTACGAATAACATCGAATCCGTTGCAACTGTATGTGGCATTCCTTCCGAAAAGGCAGAGGGCTTCGTAACTCAGGGTATCGAGAAACTACTAGAAGGCGTTGTCCCAGAGGAAGAATCAGATAGTTATACGCTTGTTGTGTTAGCAGAACCACTTGTGCCAGATATTGTAAGAGATATTCTTAATGGTTACGAGGAAATTGCTACATCACTTACTCCATTTGTAACTAACCAATTTCAATATTCCGAAAATAAAAACGAAAGCAATGGTATAAATGATGCTGTTTCTGCAACTAAAACCATCAGTGAAGCAATTACAAAAACGCATTCAATTAACACAAATGTTGATTTCAGAGTAAAAGCTATTCTTGGCGTAAGTGTTGGATATGGGTACAGCAAGGGTAAAACAAATTCCGAGGCTGATTCGGATACCGTTACAAAAGGCATTAATTATATGCTTACAACAGGTAACGCAGAAAGTTCAACATTTTCATATAAGTCTTATCCAGTTGCTGGATATCTCGAAAAAACTGAAAAAACAATAAAGCGTATACAAAGTGGACAGTCAGGCGGCTTGTGGAGATATGCTTCGTATGTTTTGTCACAAAGTTCATCTGTGAGTCAAAATGTGGCGGGCTATATAACTTCTCTTTCCCAAGGTGATGAATCATATATTGAGTTGCCAATTATTACAGAATGGTCAAATTGTCCTAATGACGACGAAAAAGGAGAAAGGGAGAACTATAATTTTAACGAGATATATGAATATATTAAGTTTTTTTCACATCCAATATTTGTAAATGCAATCGACAAGGTACAAGTCACATCTACAGCATATATTTCTACATCAGAGTTATCAGCACTATACGCGTTTCCTAAGAATTCAACACAAGGTCTGCCTGTTATCGAATGCGTCCGTTTTGGGCGCGAGCCCCATTCGCTTGATGATTTAATAAAAAATTTAGACATCGGCTGTTCTTACCATATGCACCGTCGTGAGGTAAATAATCGGTTGTTATTAAGCAAAAATGAATTGACTAAGCACACTTTTATTACAGGCTCTACAGGTTCGGGTAAAAGCAATACTATATATAAGTTGCTGAGTGAGTTATGTCCTCTTCACGAACATAAAGAAAACTGTAAAGCAACGCATTTCATTGTAATTGAGCCTGCTAAAGGCGAATACAAGGGTATATTTGGTGGACGTGATGATGTAACAGTATATGGCACAAATCCCTTCAAATTCCCCAATTTATTACAAATTAATCCATTTTGCTTCCCCGATGATGTTCATGTGCTTGAACACATTGATAGACTTGTCGAGGTATTTAATGCCTGTTGGCCGATGTATGCAGCGATGCCCGCCATTTTAAAAGAAGCTGTTGAGAAATCATATGAAGCAATCGGTTGGAGCATGAAAAGCTCAAAAAATCCGGGGTCGTTTCCGACTTTTGATACACTCTTGAAAGTATTACCGGATGTTATAGAAAAAGCTGAATACTCAAAGGATACAAGTAGTGATTATAAGGGTGCATTAAAAACGCGTGTCCATTCGCTGACCACTGGAATACAAGGACAAATATTCGGCAATGATACCAATGATAAAAGTCTCTTTGACCGTAATGTTATTATAGATATAAGTCGAGTCGGTTCATCTGAAACAAAAGCTTTATTAATGGGTATTTTAGTGTTGAGGTTGCAAGAATACAGAATGGCTGAAGATATTGGCACTGACGAAGAACTACGGCATATTACGGTGCTTGAAGAAGCTCATAATCTTTTGAAACGCACATCAAGTGAGCAATCACAAGAAAGTTCTAATTTGCAAGGGAAATCAGTGGAAATGATTGCAAACGCTATTGCTGAGATGCGTACATATGGAGAAGGTTTCATAATTGCAGACCAATCACCGGGACTTATGGATATGTCCGTTATTCGCAACACAAATACTAAGATTATAATGCGCCTACCCGATGAAAGCGACCGGATGCTCGTAGGTAAGGCAGCAGGATTGTCTGATATTCAAATTAGTGAAATATCACGACTTGGGGTTGGTGTTGCCGCGATTTCACAAAGCGGGTGGCTTGAACCTGTTTTAGCAGCTATTGATAAATATTCAGATAAAAAGCCACTTGAAAAAGACGATTATAATTGGGAAGACCTCGAAACATTAGCCATTAAACAGTTTTATATTTGCGCATTTTGTAATGAAAAAAACACACTTACAAATGAAATGGTAGATATAATTAACAAATGGCGTGATAAGATAAAAATAAATGATAAAATTCAAGACAAAGTGCAAAAAATCATCAAAAGAGTAACCAATAATGCAAAAATATCGGACGAGCAACAAATGGCATTAATCTATGCTTTATACCCTGATGAGGTTTGTAGTGAAAATGCTGTTGACGAAGTAAAAAAACATTTGATTTTCCAAATTGGGTTTAATGAACAAGATAATATAATTCAAAGGATTAGAGAGCTTTTAATTGTTCACTCGCCAATAAGTGAAAGATATGTTGATAAACATTGGATTGACAATACTGAAAGGAGTATCCTATGAGCGAAAGCAATATAGAAAAAGCTATCGAAAAAGTGATAGAAATTCCGCTTACGCAAGATGAAGAGACAATGACTAAATACATTGAATCGGTTGAAGTAGAAGATGACGAGCAAGAAATAGTGGCAGAAGTAATGGATATATTGTTTAATTCGATTCAAATAGAAGATGATGAATCAACGCCAGTAGAGAATGAGGAATCTTCTGTAATCTCTGATGAAGAATACGAATCGTTACAATTGCAAGAAACGAACGATGGTAAACGGGATGGTTTAACGGAGGTAGAAAAAGCAATAGTTAGAGAAAAACATCCTGATTGGCCTGATGAAATAATCGATGCAATCTGTTCGTGGAAAGAATATGAAGTTTTAGACAAAGCGAACTTAAAACTTGAATACATTAACGGACGCCCTTGTCTAATAAGAACCGATATTGACATGGAGCAAAAAGACGCCAAGGGGCGAACGAATAGAGAACGTATGGAAAAAGGGCTTGCGCCTATCGGTAGCGATGGAAAACCCATAAACTTGCATCACATCGGTCAACGTACTGATTCGCCATTAGCCGAACTAACAACAACCGAACATCAAGAAAACGACCATGACTTGCACCCTTATCAGGGAGCAACTGAGGTTCATGGAGAAGGTAATAACTGGCAAACCGAACGAGAAAACCATTGGGTAACTCGTTCAAAACAGAACTGAGGAGGGAATTTTGAATGTCAAACATCATTGAAACAATCCGTTCATTGCCTAAAATGGAAGGATATAAGCCTGCAAGTAAGATTGAGATTTCTGATGCCGAAATACAGTTATGTCTGCATTTTGCGGATGAATACAAGACTTATCTTGCCGAGTTCGGCGAAGTAAGTGCGCAAGGATTGGAATTAACAGGTATTATTGATGCTGATTATATTAACGTTATTTCAGCTACGAAAGAAAAGTGGGATCTAAATCCGACAGTTCCTCGAAATCTTTACGTCATAGAAGACACAACCATTGATGGCATAGTAATATGGCAAGATGGTAACGGGATTGTTTACAAAACTACTCCACATAACGAGCCGATAAAAATTGCAGAATCAATGTTGGATTATTTAAAAATGAAAAAATAAAAGTCATAATTAATTGCCACGAAAAGACATGCTATTTGCACTGTTCAAACGTATGCCACATCCAGATGGAGAACATACGATATATTTGTATAACCCAAAATGGCGTCCAAACATACATAAAAATGTTTGTTTAGGACGCCTCAATTGTTTTAAAAATATTTTACACAGACAATCAATTGTCCAATATGCGTGGTATAATTTAAGAACTCCCCTCGCAAATGCGTTGTACCTTGACAAGTGAATATGTTAAAAAGATGGATGTAAGCAATAGTGTGACTGAGTTATTAGGAGGCTAAATGGTACATTATCGAATTATTGTTCGTTATGATGGGGAAGGTATCCCATCTAATGATGTGATTTCTTTTAAACTAGATGCACTTATCGACGAAAACAACTATTTATTGTTCGACAGCGGCAACAAAAACGAATTGCGATTCATTTACCTTACAGAAGAGGAGGATGTGGAAGCACATATTAAGAAAATCGAAGGTGCTTTCAAAGGGGTTGCTTCAACAGAAAGAATCAGCATTGAAAGCGTTGACCAAAAAATCCTCAGTAAAATCCGCATAGCGCAAAATTTGATGTCGAGTGGAAATATCTTTTCAGGGATAAAAGAAGAAAAATTTATAGTGGAAGACTGTGAGCAATTTATTTCGGATATAGAAATGTCATTCCCCTCATCCAAATTCAACACTTTTTTATCTGAATATTCAGACTATATCGATCGAACCGACAGTATTAAAGCGAACTGCCTTTATAATGTAGTGTTTATTAACAACCATGACTTGAATCTCAATGGCAATTATGATGCTCTGTACAAGGTATTAGCGAACAAAGGAAAGCTCATCGAACATGCGGTGATAAAAGGAAACATTCGAGATTGTCAGTTCACATTTAGGGAAACGCAGCACATGTATATTATTGATGACGAGTGGGACATTGATGACATTGAAAGCGGACCCAAAGATCAGGAAGAGGTGCTCTTGTATGCGATCTTTGGAGAAGATCGTTGTAAATTTGCTAGCGACCAGACATTATTTCATAAAATCATTAACAGCAACAATGTCCACATGACATCTATGAAGCAATCAGAATACGACATACTAGCGAGAAACGATCTTTTTACTGTTGCATTTCCACATACAATAGTCATGGAGGATTTGACAGTATCTGATAAAATCAAATCGATAACTTTATTTGCTGATGAATACGGTTTTGGTATTGATTTGGAAAGTTTCAAAGATAATTCTCCTCTTAATACTGCGAGTATCAAGGATCTCGAAATGGCTTTGCGAAACGCAGCACAGCGAAAACTGATTGAAAAGACAGATGAATTTGTCATCGCATTGCCGGATTTGATGTTGCAATCTGCTGATAAGGATGCACCCGTATCTGCCTTTGACGAACTGGAGAGCTTGATTGGGTTGGACAACGTCAAAAAGACCATTAAGGAGATAGTTACGTTGTTGGAAAAGCGGGGGAGAAAAGCTGTTCCTTGTCTTCATATGACCTTTCTTGGGAATCCAGGTACAGGAAAGACGACAGTCGCGAGAATCCTCGCAAGACTATTCGCGGAAGTCGGTCTCACCCAAAAAAACATACTCGTCGAAACTCAAAGGGGTGGCTTGGTTGGCAAGTACCTGGGACAGACGGCACCGAAAACCGCGGATGTAATCAAACGTGCAATGGGAGGCGTGCTTTTTATCGATGAAGCATATGCTCTAATAGAACGAGAAGACGATGCTTTCGGAAAAGAAGTCATTGCTACGCTGGTAAAAATAATGGAAGATAAACGAGATGAATTCGTCTGCATTATGGCTGGTTATACAGATGAAATGAATGCTATGCTGGACGTGAATCCTGGATTGCGAGATAGGATACAATTTCACATTTCTTTTCCAGACTACAACCTGCATGAACTGCTTTTGATTTTTGATAAGCTGTGCAAGGAAAATGGTTACGAGCTATCGTTTGATGGGAGAGCGGCTATGGAATCAAGGCTCAAGCAGATTCTAGTTAGCAAGCCGGATAATTTTTCCAACGGCAGATTTGTTCGAAAGATATTTGAACGCATATGCATAAAACAAGCTTGCAGAGCATCGGACGATTTGATTACAGGGCATGATGTCAAAGAAGCCTTTGCAGATGATGATATTGCATCGCTTCTAAAGAATAATCGCTCATCGATTGGCTTTCGGATTTCTGCGTAACTGCTTAACAGCGTCCAAAACACGCATAAAATGGCGTGTTTTGGACGCTTTTTAGGTTTTGGAGAATTCTGAAAATAATCCACATTTGCAATATGCCTTGACATTTCAACTAGCTCCATATATAATCAAACTCGTAAGTTGCATACTTGCGAGTTTGATTATGTAGGTGACCCTATGTTTTATGGCAGAAACGAGGAATTGAAGAAACTCAACGATATGTACATGAGCGGTAAGTTTGAATGTGCCGTTATTTACGGGCGGCGCAGGGTGGGTAAAACTACACTCATCAGGGAATTCGTCAAAGACAAGGACGCAATCTATTTTCTCGCTAGGGAAGCAGACGGAAGAATCAACCTAAACGGTTTTTCGAATGACCTTTATTCCGTAACGGCAACGGAGCTTGTGAACAACTCGTTTTTTGCTGACTGGGAAAAAGCGTTTGATTATATCTATCAGATATCCAAAGACAAAAGGTTAGTTTTAGCGATAGATGAGTTCCCATATTTGGCGCAGGGACATCGACCGATTTCATCTATATTACAGGCACATATTGATATGCAGTTAAAAGACAGCAAGCTATTTCTAATCCTATGTGGTTCGAGTATGAGCTTTATGGAAAATCAGGTTTTGGCTTACCAAAGCCCGCTATACGGCAGACGCACGGCACAATTCAAGATAGAACCGCTGGATTTTTATGAGTCCTTGCCTTTCTTTGAAGCTTATTCATCATATGATAAAGCTGTTTTATATGGAATAACAGGTGGGATTCCGGAATACCTTAATAAAATCGATTCGTCAAAAACTGTGGATGAAAACATAATCGAGTTGTTTTTGACCCCGTCTGGGCATTTATTTGAAGAGCCAACAAACCTATTGAAGCAAGAATTAAGGGAACCGTCCACATACAATGGGATAATAGATGCCATTGCCTCTGGTGCATCTCGACTCAACGAAATTGCTACAAAATGTAGTATGGACAGTAACAAATGCGGTAAATACCTTGCTTCACTCATGTCTCTTGGAATAGTTAAAAAAGAAATTCCAATAACAGAAACATCGTCAAAAAGGAGCATTTACCGATTAGATGATATGATGTTCCGTTTTTGGTACCGATATGTATTCCCATATATGAGCAATATTGTATCCGGGCTCGGGCGAGCCCTATATGAAAATGAGGTATCAATCAATCTCTCCGAATATATGGGTCTGGTATTCGAGGGAATCTGCAAGCAGTATCTAATCAAAGAAGCAAAAAACGATAATTTATCGTTTTTCTTCAGCAAAATTGGAAGATGGTGGGGGAACAATCCACTGGAGAAACGACAGGAAGAAGTAGACATCCTTGCATTTCACAGAGACTCTGCGCTCTTTTGCGAATGTAAATGGACTAATACTCCAGTTGATATTGATGCTTTGTTAAATCTCGAAAGGCGAAGCGGTCTATTTTCCTATAAAAGTAATCAGTATTGGATATTTTCAAAAACCGGTTTTACAGATAAGCTAGTTTTCGAGGCAGCTAACAGATCCAATATCAGGCTTCTTAGCTTCGAAGAAATGCTTTCATAGTACTTACCAAACAGCTTCTATTTTGCCTTTAGTGTTTCATTGCGAAGTCTATACTGATAGAGCGTCCAAAACAAGTCATAAAAAGGCGTGTTTTGGACGCTTCTTCTTGTTATAAAGACGATGCGTGACGTATCGGTGCTGCCGTGTTTCTTAGAAACTTATTGTGCAATGCGGCGAAATGTTGGAATAATAACATGCGATTTTGCCGTAAACGAAATAGATTTCATGTGCGATTATTTTCACGCAACATAGTCGAACTCAAGTAGCTTTGCTTTCCCCAATAACCTAGAACCAGCTTGCATAGCAATAGTGCTTCCAGGCAACAGCAAATGCTTAACTGCGTCATAAGCCTCGCCTTCGATAGTGAAAAATTCTATACTTACCAGGTATTTTTCGTTGTTAATATATTCCTGGTGATTACTAATGATATTTCCTGAGAACAATAAATCTTCACCAAAGTTAAACGGTACTCTGAAATCTTTCCTTGCTATGTAGTTTTTGTCCGATAATGTAAAAATTATTTCTGCTTTTGCTAGTAGCATATGTATTCCTCCACTAATAAATGTGCTTAATATATAGTAATGCATTATTGAATTCGTCTAAATGATCCTCAGAGATCTCAACTGTCCCACTTTTAAATATGAACTTGTCAACTTGTAGAAAGTCGCCGTATTTTTCTAGGTCATCCTTGTTTATCCCAATTTCAAAAATAGCTACAACACCATTGTTTATTGGTTTATTTGCGAAATTCAATGTTTCCTCAAAGCTTCAACCAACGGTTGCTCATCGATGCTGTCAAGCTTGCTTTTCGCTCTTAAACGACAAACAAATCATCCAAGGTCACCTCTGACTGGATTGACGCGCGGTATCCCTTTTCAGACACACCATATGTCGTTATCATGGTAATATGGACTGCGCTTCGGGTTCCGGTTTCGCTGATGAATGTGTTTCGTTTATTTTGCAGCTCTTGGTCGTACTTTTTGTCGATGGTGAACGGGCTGATAACATATTTCATTTCGCAGATATTAATGACTCCATCTTTTCGCGAAATTAGTAAATCAATTTGCGCTCCAGGGTTGGAGTTTTTGCTTCTCCATGAAAATACCTGGGTCGAAATTCCGGAAATGCCGAGCTTTTGTTTGATTTTCGCTGTATGCAGCAAGCATAGCTGCTCAAAGGCGATACCGCTCCAAGCTCGGCGTCCGCCATCGTCCAGGAGGTTTGTCCAATAGTACTCGTCTTTTGTGTTGTTGCCATCAACAAACCTGAGCCAATATAAGGTGAAAGGGTCAATGAGCCTGTAGTATGCATTTTTTTTAGCTTTTGTAAAATCTGTATACTTGTCGACGAAACCGCATTGTGTCAACTCATTTAATGCTTTTGTCAGGTTGCCTCCGCTCTGGATTTTTGCCGTGCTGATTATTTCTTCCCTTGTGAGTCCGGATGCTTTAGCTGACAAAGCTCGGACAATGCTCATATGCATTTCTGACGAGCGAAATAGGGAGCTGTATACTTCATTGAATTCGTTTTTCAACGGAGCGTTATCGACAAAGAGCAGTTGGTCGATATTTTGAGTGGGTCCCAGGTTTTTTTTCAGCATATTCAGGTAATATGGGATTCCTCCAAGAATCATGTATATCTCTGCGATTTGGTACCTGTTCATCACGATTCCATATTCTTTGAAATAGGCTTCACATTCGCCAAGGGTGAAAGGCGACAAATTAATGCGTCCTGTAATACGGTTATGAAGTCCGCCTTTGTTTTCAAAGAGGTTCTTAACCATCCAAGATGCCGTGGAACCGCATACAATCAGCATTATATCTGAATTTGCCGATGCGAATGTGTTCCAGAAATAGTCCAGTGCAGGGAGGAAGTCAGACTTTGGTAGGTCGAGCCATGGCAATTCATCAATGAATATTACTCTTCGGTCCTTGGGAGAGGCTTCAATCAGTTTCCTCAGTTTCCTAAATGCGTCGTCCCAGTTTTGCGAGTAGGGTTGCGAAGAACCGCCGTAATCACCGAGTGTTTCGTCGAATCTTCGAAGCTGGAACGCATTTGAAATGCCTTTTCCGGTGGCTCCGGAAAAATAGAATGTTATTTCATCGGAAAACATTTCTCTCACAAGATATGTTTTTCCGACACGCCTTCGTCCTGTTATTGCTATAAATTCCGGTTTTCCAGATTCATAGTATCGTCGCAGCTCGCCTTGTTCATATATACGCCCGATAATGCTCATTTCGCACCTCCGTCCAAAACATAGCTTATTATACCACTTTTGGACGGAAAATCAAGGAAAAACGACAATATATACTGATAGAGCGTCCAAAACAAGTCATAAAATGTATGTTTTGGACGCTTTATGTATTATAGATATATAAGCAGTCACATCACTCATGGTAGTAATCAGTTGATTATTTTACAAACTATGGCATTAATATTTCTTATCTGGTATAATGTTAGTAATTTTGGGAGAATACTAATTTGGAAGGTGAGCTTTATGCCGGAAATAAGGAAAATCGTGATTACTGGAGGTCCCTGTGGCGGGAAGACAACTGCTTTGAGTAGGATTGAGAAGCATTTCACAGGCTTGGGATATCATGTGGTGTTTGTCAATGAGACTGCAACGGAGATGATGTCCAACGGTTCGGCACCTTGGATAGGCGAGAATGTGAATTTCCAAAATGCACTGATGCACCTCCAGTACTATAAAGAAGGCATCTATTCCGGATGGGCTAATCATTTGGATTATGACAAAGTCCTTTTGGTCTGTGATAGAGGACTGCTGGATAATAAAGCATATATGACCGAAGAAGAGTTTGAATCCATACTTACGATTATGCAAACCAACGAAATTGAGCTTAGAGACAATTATGACGCTGTGTTTCATTTGGTTACAGCAGCCAATGGCGCAGAGGAGTTCTACACGACTTCGAATAATGAAAACCGCATCGAATCCATAGACCAAGCGATAACTCTTGATAATAAAATAATTAGTGCTTGGACGGGGCATCCCCATTTTCGGGTCATTGACAACAATCGTGATTTTGAGCTGAAAATCGCTCGGCTTATCAGCGAAATCGCCGACTTTCTCGGCACTTCTGAGCCCTTTGAAGTGGAGCGGCGTTTCTTAATCGAATACCCAGACCTCGATATCCTAGAATCTATCCCAAATTGTTCCAAGGTGGAAATCATTCAAACATACTTAAATACGCCAACTGCTGATACTGAGGTTCATGTGCGACAGCGGGGTAATGATGAAAACTATATACTTACCGAAACAACGATTCGCAAAGTCTCCGATACTGACAATATCGAGACAGAACGACGAATTTCCCAAAAAGAATACCTCGCTCTTATTATGAATGCGGATACCACTTTAAGGCAAATACGCAAATCTCGTTATTGTCTTAGTTATGCCAAGCAGTATCTGGAGATTGATATTCATCCTTTTTGGAGTAATCAAGCAATATTATCTGTGGAGTTGTCCAGCGAAGGACAGCAAATCGTCTTTCCTGAGTTCATTTCTGTGATAGATGAAATAACAGGTGACGAAAGCTATACAAATCGAGCTTTAGCGGAAGGTATTCCAATCGAAATTAATTAATTTGGAACGCATGAGACACAAAAATGAACAAAAGAACCGTCCCCGCGTTCAAAAATGAACAAAAGAACCGTCCCCGTGTTCACTCACCCGCGTTCACTCGCGTTCATAAAAACGGTCTGCGATTTGCATAAGAAATCGCAGACCGTCTTTTTATGTGTTTCGGGTTATCCTTCTAATGTTGCATACATGAAGTACTTATAGCCAAGGGGGGAGCTGTAGAAGTTGCCGATGTCATCATTTATCATGTAGATATCGACATAGTAATAGATTGGTGCTAAAACCCATTCGTCAAAGAGAATGTCTTCTGCAGCGTGCATTAAATCCATGCGTTCTTGTTGATTGTTTGAATTCTTAGCTGCGTTTATTAGTCTGTCATATTCCGGATTTGACCATTGAGCATCGTTGTTACCACCACCGGTTATCCACATATCCAGCATACCCATGGGGTCATTATAGTCGTTGAGCCAACCATTTCTGGCTATTTGATACTCGCCGTTCTTGCGGGTGTTGAGGAATGTACCCCATTCCTGTGAAACGAGAGTGACATTCACGCCAATTTCAGACCACATTTGCTCGAGGGCTTGGGCTATCAGGGCGTGACCGGTGCTTGTGTTGTAAATATACTCAAATGCTGGCACATTACCGTCGGGATAAAGCTGCGCTATAATGGCTTTTGCTTCAGCTAGGTTGCCATCGAATGCTTCAGGTGAGGGGTCAATATAGTCGCCGCCAACATCTCTAAATTCTACACCAGGCTCTGCATCGCCAATACCTATAGCTACGAATGCTCCAGCATTTACTTGACCGGCTTGACCAATGGTTTTCGTTATGTAGTCTCTGTCAATGGCAAGGGTAAGGGCTTGACGGAATCTTGGATTATCCAGGTGTTCCGCTTCGCAATTGAATGAAATATAATATGTTCCCAATTGACCTTCAATAAAGAAGTCAGGACGTGTGCGTAATGCCTCAATTTCGTCATTTGGTACTGAGTCGATGAATTTCAACTCACCAGCTAGATAACCAGCCAGTATTGCATTGTCATCATCCATTAGCACAAACTTGATAGTATCAGGTCCCAGTGCTTCATAGTTCCAATAAAACTCATTCTTTGCATAAGTTATATATGAACCAGGTACCCAATCAATCATCTTGTAAGGACCGTTGCCGACATAAGTGTTTACATTAACCGCCCAAGCATCGCCAGCGCTTTCTACCACATCTTCTTTTACAGGGTAGTAAGTTGGAAATGCTGTCAGTTCGAGGAAATAGGGGGTGCGAGCAATCAACTCGACTACTAGTGTGTTTTCATCGATGGCTTCAACTGCGAGTTCGCCTTCATCATAGCCTTTAATGGATTCAAACATATACTCATAATCGGCTGCAACGTCAGGGTCAATGGCGCGTGCCCAAGAATATACAAAATCATCGGCAGTGAGTGGAGAGCCATCGCTCCATTTTAAATCCGAGCGTAAATGGAAGGTATAGGTCAAGCCATCATCGCTAATTTCTACACTTGCAGCTTGTCCAGGAATTGGTGAGCCAAACTTGTCAAGGGAGTAGAGACCTTCAAATCCGTGAATGATCATTGTCGCGCCGTCAACTGAGGAGTTTAGCGCAGGGTCGATGGTGTCGGGATCTGGTCCTACTTGAACGACAAGTTCCCAAGCTCCTTCTGTGCTTGTGTCGTCTCCGTTTCCACCGGGCTGAGTACCTGATGGAGAGGTGTTTGTTCCTGTGTTGCCGCTACATCCCGCAATAGCTGTCAGTATAAATACCAACACGAGGGACAGAGCAAACAAGCTTTTTTTCTTTTGCCAATCGCGTTTTTTCATTTTTTTGGTTCCTCCTGTTTAAATATATGTCAAACATGAGCAAGCTCATGGGACATTCTCATTCCAAGTGGCAAGCTACATAGTGGCCGGACGAAATTTCACGCAAAATTGGTTCGTTTTCGGAGCAGATGTCCATTGCGTGGGGGCAGCGAGTTCGAAAACCACAACCGCTTGGGGGATTGAGAGGACTGGGTACATCGCCGGATATCACTATACGTTGCCGCTGCTTTGCTACCTTGGGGTCAGGTATGGGAATCGCGGATACCAATGAGCGAGTATATGGGTGAGCATTGTGAAAAATAAGCTCCATACTCTCGGCTTGTTCAACTATTCGACCCAAGTACATGACTGCTATTCGTCGCGAAATATGCTTTACTATTGATAAGTCGTGGGCAATAAATAAATATGTGAGACCATTTTCGTTTTGAAGGTCTTCTAGCATATTTATTATTTGCGCTTGTATAGATACATCCAGTGCTGAAACCGGCTCATCACAGACTATAAAATCCGGATTCACAGCAAGGGCTCGTGCGATTCCAATCCGCTGACGTTGACCACCAGAAAACTCGTGGGGATATCGATTTGAGTGTTCAGAATTAAGTCCAACTCTTTCCAGTAGGGAGATTATACGTTCATGTCGATCAGCTTTATTCTCTGTAAGCTTATGAATATCTAGAGCTTCTCCAACGATGTCTCCAACTGTCATTCTCGGATTCAAGCTGGCATATGGGTCTTGAAAGACGATTTGCATCTTTCTGCGTAATGGCAACATATTTGCTTTGGTAATGTCTTCTCCATCATAATATATTCGCCCTTCGGTGGGCTCGTACAATCTGATAAGAGTACGTCCGAATGTTGTTTTACCGCAACCGGATTCACCCACCAGACCGAAGGTTTCACCCTTATCAATATATAAACTAACTCCATCAACGGCTTTTACAAACCTCTTTGACTTCCCAACTCCACCAGCAGGAAAATATTGCTTTATATCAACTGCTTCAATGAATTTGCTATTGTTGTCTGTCATTACCAGTTTCGCTCCATATTATTATATGTTTGCATTCGTCTATTAAATATCTGTACTCATATTTTGCCCATTGGGATGATGTAGCAACCAACATGAACTATAATGATTATCTGATATGAATGTGATGGGAGGCATTTCTTTTAGACATATTTTCATACAGCTTTCACAGCGAGGTGCGAATCGGCAACCTGCAGGAAGATTGAGTACATCGACGGGAACACCGGGGATTGGTTTCAAACGACCATGCTCTGTGGTGTGAAGACTAGGTACACTGCTGAGTAAACCCTTTGTATATTCATGGGCAGTTCGGTAAAAAACGTCATCTGCTGTACCGAACTCAACAATACCTCCTGCATACATTACAGCTATTTTCTCGCACATTGTTGCAACAACGCCTAGATCGTGTGTTATCAGAATTATTGACATACCCCGCGCTTTTTGCAAATCACTCATCAGTTCCAAGATTTGTGCTTGAATTGTTACATCAAGGGCAGTTGTCGGTTCGTCAGCTATGAGTAGTTTTGGTTCGCAGGCAAGAGCTATCGCTATCATCACCCTTTGGCGCATACCACCGGAAAGCTCGTGGGGATATTGCTTCATTCGGCGTTCAGGCTCATTGATACCCACTTCGGATAGCAGCGATATGGCACGCTCTTTCGCTTCCTTTTTTGTCTTATTTGTGTGAAGTGTAATAACCTCGCAAATCTGATTTCCGATTGTATATAAAGGGTTGAGGCTTGTCATCGGATCCTGAAATATCATACTTATTTCATTACCGCGCAGTTTTCGCATTTCTTTTTCGCTAGCCAAATGGATGTCATTACCCATAAAACTAATACTTCCAGAGACAATTCTACCTGGATTTGCTATTAATCCGATTAGGGAATATGCAGTAACGGATTTACCAGAACCTGACTCACCAACGATTCCAAGTACTTCACCTTCACCCATGGTAAGTGTTATATCGTTGACAGCCTTAACTTCACCAGCTGGGGTAAAGAAAGAAACGGATTCGTTTTTTATTTCTAAAAATGTTTTACTCATAATTGTCATTACTCTTGTTTTAGTTTTGGATCAAAAGCGTCTCGCAGCCCGTCTCCCAGTAGATTAAAAGATAAGATAATCAGGCTTATCATAACTGCTGCGGATACCAATCTGTGAGGGTAAGACCAAATGCCGCTTAGAGCATCACTTGCCATGCTTCCCAGTGATGGCATGGGTGCCGCTACACCAATACCCAGGAAGCTAAGAAAGCTCTCGGTAAAAATCGAAGAAGGTATTTGCAAAGTTGTTGTTATGGTTAGAGTACCTATACAGTTTGTCAGTAGATGCTTGCGAATTATTCTACTTCCTGATGCGCCTAATGCTCTTGCTGCTATTACATACTCTTGTTGCTTTAGAGCTAGAACCTGACCTCGAACTATTCGAGCCATACCCACCCAATAAAGCAGTGAAAATACGACAAATATACATATTAATGATACCCCGACTTTGTTAATCCAACTAAAAGCGGGGCTGGAATAGGAAAGCTTCTCTAAGGGGTTTTTTAAAGTAACTTGTAGTAAAATGATTATGAGAATGTCAGGTACTGTGTAAATTATGTCAACAAGACGCATCATCAGCATGTCCACATAGCCACCGAAGTAACCAGCAATCGAACCATAAATTGAACCGATTACAAGTATAATTCCACTGGCGATAATACCAACCAATAAGGATATTCGACTGCCCATTAGCAACCTGATCATTGTGTCGCGTCCAAGTTGATCTGTTCCCATTATATGGGGAAAAACAGATTCCCCATTTGCCATGCGTTCATGCTCGGCTTGGGAGTATTGCATCGGCATTAAGTTGCTGGATTCCTTATCCATTTGTTCATATGAATATGGATAAAAAGAGGGAATAACAAAAGCACCTAGCATGAAGATAATAATCATAATAAGGCTTATCATTGCTATTTTATTGCGACGAAAGCGAGTCATGCCTTCTTTCCAAAAGCTGACGCTTTCGCGCATGGCGACAAGGCTTTCTTTTTCGGAAATTGCTGCGGGCTCGAAATCAGATGGGTCTAAGCGTAGGTGAAATCCAATGTTATGTTTCTGCTGATCCATATTACCTCTAACTATTATTCAAACTTAATGCGAGGATCTACAATTTTATAAATTATATCCACCAGAACATTCATCATTATTATTAAAGTGGATAAAAATAATGTTGTCCCCATTATCATGGGATAATCTCGATTAATAATCGAAGAAACAAATTCATTACCCAGTCCTGGTATAGTGAAAATTCGCTCAACCACAAAGCTACCGGTTAATGTGTAGGCTAATGCGGGTCCGAGATATGTTATAACAGGCAAAATCGAATTTCTCAAGGCATGTTTAAACAAAACAACTGTTGCAGAGAGTCCCTTTGCCCTTGCTGTTCGCATATAATCCTGACCCATTACATCCAGCATACTTCCTCTGATTAAACGAGCGATATATGCAGTGGGTAAAAATGCGAGGGAAATCACAGGCATTATGTAATGTGCCGCAGAAGATAAACCGAAAGTTAGTTTATAAGTAATACCGAAGGAAACGAGTAGTAATGATGCTGTTATAAAACTGGGTATGGATATTCCAAAGGTCGATGCCACAAGGATAATACTATCTTGCCATTTGCCGCGCCTAAAAGCTGCTATTGAACCTAAGGGTATGCCAACAACAACCGCCAAGCAGATAGCTATGCCTCCGATTTTCGCAGAAACAGGGAAACCTGCCCAGATGATGTCAGAGACGGTTCTACCGCGTTTTTTAATGCTGGGACCGAAATCTCCTTTCAGCACACCTTTCATATAGGTAATATACTGTTCCAATGGAGGTTTGTCCAGTCCGTATTTTGCTTCTAAAGCTGCTGTTACAGATGCGGAAGGAGCTTTTTCAGATAAAAAAGGACCACCTGGCACTAATTTCATTAGAGCAAAGGTGATGGCAGATATGAGAAACAATGTTATAAATGCGGCAAGAAGCCTTTTAAGGATATATTTTATCATATTAAAAGCCTTCCTAATGCTAGCGTTTTTTTGTGGGATAAAGGGTATAAGTCAAACTATCTACTATGGCAGCCCCATTATCTCGAAGAAAATATTACCATAGCCCTGCATTCATTGCAACATACTTTTAAGGTATGCTTAAGATTAGGAACTAAAACATTATGTTTATTGCTTCGTGATAATTTATAATATCTACGTTTTTGTGCAAGCCGCCGTCTTCGCCGTCTATTGTCCAAGGGACATCTTCCTCGAATGAAAACTTCGCTCTGGAGGTGTGGAGCATCAGTACATTTTCACTATTATATGTCTGTGTGATTATATTTCCCAATGTATCCAGTAACGAAGGGAGGTCTATTGGTTGTTTTACCAAAATTACCTCGAACATACCATCTGCTAAATCCACATGCCTGGAATCGATTTTCACCATGCCTGCGATTGATTTGGAATTCATTACTCCACCGAATATATAGTCACCTTCGATGATTCCAGCATCATATTCAAAAATGACTCTCCTGGATTTGATCGAGAAAACCTCTGCAACACCGCCTAGCACATAGGCAAAATGTCCTAGGGCGCGTTTTGCGCTTTGCTGTGTTTTATAGGCAACGCCGGTAAAGGCACCGAAAGCGGCGATATAGGTGAAGTATTTCCCAGAAAACAAACCTATGTCAAGGGGGTTTGGTACACCGTTTAGTATCGTCTTCACGGCTTCGGCGGGGTTTTTCGAAAGGGCAAGTGTGGTGGCAACATCGTTGGCGGTACCGGTTGGAATGTACCCCACCGGAATGTTCACGCTGGAACGCAAGAGACCCGAAATCACAGCACTGAGGGTACCATCGCCACCAACGCATATAACGAGTTCGTGGTTTTTGGCATTTTTCAGTACCAGTGTTTCCGGGTCTTCTTCACCTGCATAATAAACCGTGATTCCACAACCGCTCTCACATAATAAGGAAACGATTGTACCCAATGCGGATTTCGACAGACCTCTGCCAGAGAATGGGTTAACGACTAGCATCATATTGCGCATCGATACACCCCCCAATTTTAATTAGGAATTAGGAATTAGGAGTTAGGAATTAACTAAACTCGGCACAACTCGTCGATGAATTACACAATTGTTCTTACCCTGATAACATTGCCGATTTTGCTGATTACATCTTCAATGCCATCGGGAAGGGAGCTGACATCAAGCACAGTGTAGGCTTGGCGGCCCCTTGTGCCAGTGTTTATCATGTTTTCGATATTTACACCATATGATGAAACTGCGCTTGTTATTTGAGAAATCATTTCTGGCACATTTTCGTGAATGACGCATATCCTTGGGTCGCCTGTGCGTGGTAGGACGGTATTTGCCATATTAACTGAGTTGTATATGTTACCATTTTCGATATATTCGATGATTTCGTTGCATGCCATAATTACGCAATTTTCCTCACTCTCGGGGGTTGATGCTCCAAGATGGGGAATCGCGATGACACCAGGCATGCCAGCAGTTTTTGCATTTGGAAAGTCTGTGACATAATGGGAAACATGCCCAGTATCAATGGCGGCAAGCATATCGTCGTCATTCACCAATTCTGCTCTGGAAAGATTGATTATCCTAACACCTGGCTTCATTTTGTCTATACCATCTTTTGCTATGAAATGGTGGGTCGATTCGGTATATGGGATATGAATCGTGACATAATCGGAGTTCTGGTAGATTGTGTCCAGTTCGCTGGCATGGATAATGTCAGAGGAAAGCTGCCAAGCTGCTGCGACTGATAAATAGGGATCATATCCATAAACACGCATTCCCAAGGCAGCGGCTGCTTGTGCGATTTTTGCTCCAACAGCACCAAGACCAATTACACCAAGGGTTTTTCCGAGTATCTCCGGACCCACAAAGCCAGACTTGCCTTTTTCAACTAAATCGGGTATTTCATCTCCAGAATCTGAAATGGATTTTACCCAATCAATCCCTCCCAGGACATCCCTAGAGGAAAGCAGCATTGCGCATAGGACAAGCTCCTTCACCGCTTCGGCATTTGCTCCTGGCGTATTGAACACGACAATACCCTCTTCGGCGCATCGCTCGATGGGAATGGTGTTCACTCCAGCACCAGCACGGGCGATGCATAGTAGCTCAGGATTGAAAACTTCTTCATGGAGGTTAGCAGAGCGTACCAGTATAGCATTCGGGTTTTCCACACTATCTGAAATGGTGTACTTTCCCTTGTCTAGTGTATCCAGTGCGGCAGAGCTAATGTTGTTGAGGATTTTTACTTGATACATGAGCGGGACAACTCCTTTATAATGGGTAGCTTATCATATAATGGTATATATGAGGCTATAACTGTTATTTATTGTTAATCTCGAAATTACGCATGAAGTCAGCGAGGGCACTAACTCCTTCCACGGGCATTGCGTTGTATATTGATGCTCTCATTCCTCCAGCGGCTCTGTGACCTTTCAAGTTGTCGAAGCCAGCGGCTGTTGATTCGTTGACAAATTTGTCGTCAAGCTCGTCACTACCTGTTCTAAATGTTACATTCATGTCAGAACGAGCAGGAATTTCAGCACAACCTTTAAATAGGCTGCTGTTATCAATGACATCATAGAGTATTTTTGCTTTATCTGTTTTGAGCTTTTCCATGCCTTCCACACCACCCTGGGTTTCGAGCCATTTGAGTGTGAGACCTAGAATGTATATGGTGTAGCAGGCGGGGGTATTGTGCATAGAGTCCGTGTCAACCATGACTTGATAGCTCAAAAGTTTCGGAGTAGATGGGAGCTCTTTTCCAGTTAGGGATTTATCCACGATTACAACTGCAAGTCCAGCTGGTCCCATGTTCTTTTGGGCTCCGGCATAGATTACGCCATATTTGGATACATCAATTGGTTTTGATAATATGTTGGAGGACATATCGCTCACGATGGGGATGCTTCCTGTTTCCGGGATATATTTCCATTCCGTGCCAAATACTGTGTTGTTGGCACAGTAGTGGAAGTATGAAGCATCCGATGATATTTTCAGCTCATCTTGACTGGGAATATAGCTGTGATTTTTGTCAGCAGAGGAGCAGACAATGCTGATTTCGCCATATTTTTGCGCCTCTTGCATAGCTAAATCAGAGAAGTTTCCTGTGATTGCGTAGTCCGCTTTTCCAGTGGAGCCAATGAGGTTTAATGGAACAGCAGAGAATTGAAGTGTTGCACCACCTTGCATGAAGATGACTTCGTGTGTGTCCGGAACTTTTAACAGGCGCTTGAAATCGGCTTTTGTCTCATTGAAAATGTCGATATAGACCTTGCTCCTGTGGCTCATTTCCATGACAGACATACCAGAACCTCGGTAATTTGTCATTTCCTGTGCAGCCTGTTCAAGTACGGGGAGCGGGAGCATCGATGGACCCGCTGAAAAATTATAAATTCGATCTGTTGATGACACTAGTATTGCCTCCCAAAAGTTATTCTGGCAATTATATCCCAGTAAAAGGAGCATGTCAATTATTAATTATCCCATGTGCTTTCCCATTTTCCACTCTCTCGATTACAACCGGGTGGATTTCGCCTTTTTTTGTTTCGCCTTTTGCTGTTATTTCTATGTAGTTTGTGGAGTAGCCTTGCCAGTTGCCTTTTGATTCTTGTTCGAATAGGACCTTTGCTGTTGTACCGATTTGCTTTTGTAAAAATGCTTGTGTCATTTCCTTTGCAACTGTTGATACTATTTTTGCTCGCTCTTGACGGATGGCTTTACTCACTTGATTGGGCATGGTAGCTGCTGGGGTTCCTTTCCTTGGTGAAAAGGGAAAAATATGCATGGCGGAAAAACCGATTTGTTGAATAAACCTCAATGTTTGTGCAAACTCTTCATCTGTTTCGCCTGGGAAGCCTGTGATTAGATCAGCGGTGACTCCGCAATTGGGAAATACGCTTCGCATCTGGGAAATAGCCGTTGAAACTGTTTTTGTGTCATATTTTCGACCCATCCGCTGCAGGGTTTCATCGCAGCCGCTTTGTAAAGAAATATGGAAATGATTGCATAGGTTTTTCGATTTTGCCAATTCTCCAATAAAATCATCTGACAATGTATTGGGGTCAAGTGAGCCTATCCTTATGCGAGTGGTTGGTACTGCTTCACTTATTTCCTCAATTGCATTTAATAAAGAGATTTTATTCGGAAGCTCCTTTCCATATGAAGAAAGTTCGATTCCGATTAGAACGATTTCACGATATCCGTTTTTTTCTAAAAGTTTTGCTTGTTCAATAGCTTCCAATAATGGTAGGGAACGAGGAGCACCTCGGGCATAGGGAATGATGCAATATGCACAATAATTATCGCAACCATCTTGGATTTTCAAAAAAGCTCGAGTGCGACTTTGGATTTCAGAATATGGTGTTGCTGGTTCAAAAATGCCAAGATCCGATTCGTTAAATTCTAAATTGCTCAATTCCGATTTATTCGGTTCCGATTCACTCATAATAAGTGATTCAATCTCAAAAACGAGTTTTTCTCTATCGCCACTTCCCCAGACCAGGTCAACATCAAGGGCAGCTACTGATTCTGGATCAATTTGGGAAAAGCAACCACAAACAACAATCATAGCATTGGGTTCGCCCTTTTTAATTCTTCGCACAGCTTGACGAGACTTTCTGGCACTCTCACCTGTGACCGCACAGGTATTTATAATAGATACATCGCAACCATCGCCAACACTACATATAATATGTCCACGAGATAGCAAAAGTGCCTCTATATTTTGCGAGTCAGATTGATTTACTTTGCATCCTAAGGTGTGAATCGAGAACTTCATCCCTTTGCTCCTTGAATGTTTTTCTTAATATGTGTATAATGCCAATTACTATGAATGTATATTTTGACAATGCAGCCACAACCTGGGTGCGAAGTGAAGTAATAGATGCCATGACCGCCATTATGCACATGGAATATGGCAACCCCTCATCACCCCACTATATGGGGCGAAATGCTGCTAAAGCGCTTGCTGCAGCACGGAAAAGTATTGCCGATGTTTTTTCTGCTAAGGCAAATGAGATTTTTTTCACATCTGGTGGTACCGAAGCCGATAATTGGGCTATTATGGGCTGTGCAGAAATGCTTGCAAGGGGTTCTTCAAAGCATATTATTACTTCCACAATTGAGCATGATGCTGTATTGGAACCCATAAAAAAATTGGAAAAAAACGGTTGGGAAGTAACGTATTTATCACCAAATATGGATGGTGTCATTTTAGCTGAAAGCTTTGCCGATGCCCTCAGAGAAGATACTGCCTTTGCATCAATCATGTTTGTTAATAACGAAACCGGCGCGATAAACCCCATTGAGACTTATGGGAAGGAAATAAAGAAAAGAAAGCTTTCCACTGTGCTCCATGTGGATGCGGTTCAAGCATATGGGAAGATAGCTTTTAGAGCTGGTTCATTAGGTGCGGATTTAATATCCATCAGCGCCCATAAGATTCATGGTCCTAAGGGTATTGGAGCTTTATACATAAAAGGTGGAAATAAAGCTGGTATCAAGCTGCCGCCGCTGATTCTGGGTGGTGGGCAAGAGAGTGGGTTTAGAGCAGGGACCGAGGCACTTCCAGCCATTGTGGGTTTTGCTAAAGCTGCTTCTCTTTGCTCCACAGAACAGGTGGAAAACACTTTAGTAGTGGAGAAGCTACGTAAATATATAACGAGTCAGCTAGAAGAAACATTTCCGGATATATTTGTTATTGGTAATGATACTTCACCGTATATCCTCAGTATTTCTCTCCCTGGTTACAAGAGCGAAGTCTTGATGAGCTTTCTGGAGGGAGAAGGGATATGTGTTGCCAGAAGTGCTGCTTGCAAAAAAGGCGCTCGAAGTCGAGTCCTGGAGATGATGGGTTTGAGCAATGAAATAATCGATGCTGCGCTACGTGTTAGTTTTTCACCTTACAATACCCAAGATGAGGCGGAATATTTCATCGAAATGTTAAAAAAGGCATTGGCAACCCTGAGGAAATAAACACAACAAAGGTAGTATATCATGAATAAGGATATTGTAAATAATAAATCGGCTTTGGTGGCGATGAGCGGGGGAGTGGATAGCACTACGGCGGCATTGCTGTCTATTCGTGATGGTTATGAATGTGAAGGAGCCGTGTTAAGGCTCTTTGCTCAAACAGACAATGGCAATGCCGATGTGGCAGAAGATGCCTTGCTAGCTTGTAAACAATTGGAAATACCATTGCATATTTTCGATATGTGCGAATATTTTGAAACAGAAGTGATTTCACCTTTTATTGCAACATATATGAGCGGCAGGACTCCAAATCCATGCGTTTTATGCAATAAGTATCTAAAGTTCGGATATCTAATTGAAAAAATGCGAGAGCTGGGAAAAAATCACTTAATCACTGGGCATTATGCAAGGATACAAGATGATGGAGCAGGGAGATTCCTGTTGAAAAAAGGTTTGGATGCGACGAAAGATCAAAGCTATATGCTATATACCCTCAAACAAGAACAGCTCGCAGTATCAAGATTCCCCCTTGGCGAATTGACAAAAACCCATGTCCGGGAGCTTGCTGCATCTGAGGGGTTAAAAAATGCCAATAAGAAGGAGAGCCAAGATATTTGTTTCATTCCCCATGGGAATTATTCAAGCTTTATCGAAAGCTATACAGGACAGCAATCAACTAAAGGGCGTTTCGTGTACTTCGATGGTAGCGACCTGGGTGAGAACAATGGAATTATCCATTATACTGTTGGTCAACGACGTGGTTTGGGTTTAGCATTAGCTCACCCACCATATGTCATTGAGATTCGTCCGAATGACAATACAGTTGTAATTGGCAAAAACGAGCAGCTTTTTTCCACTAGTCTTCTTGCCAGGGATATAAACTTTATACCTTTTGATAAGCTTGATACTGACCTTCGCGCATGGGCAAAAATAAGATATGGACATAAGGAGCAAAGAGCGACAATAAGGCAATTAGATAATGATTGTCTTCATATCCAATTTGACGAAGCTCAAAGAGCTATAGCAAAGGGTCAAGCTGTGGTTATTTATGATGGAGATGTTGTTATTGGTGGCGGAACCATCGACCATATTGATAATGTAGATTAGACTTAAATAGTGAATAATTTTATTCATAAAATTCAATAAACGCATTTTGGTGAAAAAGGGTAAAAACTCGACTAATACTTAGTATTTGCAGGGCTTTTACCCTTGTTTTCGTTGTGTCACATTTCTTTCAAAAAAACTAGAAAATGTGACAAACTTGTGACATTGTTGTTGTATTATACAGATACCGATAATGAAAGAAAATATTTAAACGATAAATCTAGTAAGGGGAATCCATCGGCTGCCAAAGTTAAAGCTGATATGGAGACAACAACCAAGGGTGCAAAATAGTATGGCTATGCCCCTTACTAATTTTAGGAGGAAACGATGAAAAAGGAAATGAGATTTTTAGCGCTTGCTTTAGTCGCAATGATGATGCTTGTTATGATTGCTGCTTGCACGAAGGAAACTACAGCAATACACGCTCCCGGAGAGGATGAATTCGATGATAACGACTTTGTTTATATGGATCTGGCATCCGAAATGATACCCCTGACGGAAGCTCCGCCATTGGCATTTAGTGCGCCAACGGCTCCAGGAACCCTTACCAAATCCAATAACAAGGCAATTATTGACTATTCCAATTCAAAAGATGGATACATCATGGTCAAATTCATGAGTAATACCAATAAGCAACTTAGGGTTCTTATCACAGGACCTAGCAATGTCCAATACCAATATACCCTAAAGCAAGATACCAGCTACGAAGTCTATCCCCTTTCCGATGGAAACGGGAAATACACCATCGGTGTGTATGAGCAAACGGAAGGAAACAGGTATTCCACAGCTCTTTCTGCAACCATCGATGTTGCTCTAACAGATGAGTTTGCACCCTTTCTCAGACCTAACCAATATGTAAATTTCACAGCGGAAAGCAATGCAGTTGCTAAAGCTGCGGAATTGGTGGAAGACAGCACTGGTACCATGGAAAAAGTCGCTGCCATATATGATTTCGTTGTTGCCTATCTCTCCTATGATAGGATTTTCGCCAGGGAAGTCACCCAAGGAAAGCATAATGGATACTTACCAGACATCGATCAAGTATTGGCCAACAGAAAAGGTATTTGTTTCGACTATGCTGCGTTGATGACTGCCATGGTGCGAAGCCAAGGAATCCCTTGCAGACTGGTTGTGGGATATGCAGGAAAAGACTACCATGCTTGGATAGATGTGTACAATGAAGAAACCGGCGAATGGGTCAATACGGCAATATACTTCGATGGAAAAGAATGGAATCGCATGGATCCGACTTTTGCATCCACCAGCAACCAAAGCAATGCGATAATGCAATTCATTGGTGATGGAGCGAATTATTCAGCTAGATTCCTTTATTAAGCGAAGTATTAATCGAAAAATATAGTTACAAATTGGGCGGACAGACAGTTCGCCCAATTTTTATTTGCAGATATGTTACTAAACGAGCAGTTTATATGCAATGGAAAATAATTGAAAACTGCTTTATTTAATTTGTGAAAATCACGATAATAAAAGTATAGATATAGACCTCTTAGGTCTGTTCTCGATAAAAGAATGTTTATTAAAACGCAATAATTACAAGGGGAATGTCATGGCTAAAAAGACATTGAACAACACATATCTCTCGATGCTTTGCTCTGAAATTGCAATGCTCCTTGACGCAGGAATCACCATCATTGATGCTTTGCAAATTCTCTTAGAAGACGAACCCACAAAAGAAGGCAGAGATATTATGTTGGGTTTGGTGGATAATATGGAGGGAGGAGATAGCTTTTCGGCGGCTTTAATTAAAGCTGAGAGTTTTCCTCGCTATGCTGTTCATATGGTGGAAATTGGAGAGAAAACTGGGAGATTGGTTGAGACATTAAAAGCTCTCAGCGAGTACTATGAAAGGCAAGTCAGACTCGCGACGACAATTAAAAACTCTATCATGTATCCTGCAATACTTCTTGTTTTGATGATAGTGGTGGTACTGATTCTTATTGTGCAAGTTCTCCCCATTTTCAACAATGTTTTCAGCCAATTGGGTACACAAATGTCAGCAGTTGCAATTTCATTGATGAAATTTGGTACTTGGCTAGGTAACGCATCTGTTGCCATCGCCATTGTCATGGGTGCAATTCTGCTTGTTGCGCTGCTTAGTATTGTTATACCCAATGTTCGTAAAGCAATTACGATGGTATTTTCTAATAAATGGGGAGGGAGTGGCATATTTGGAAAAATCGCTTCCTCTCGTTTTGTCTTTGCTATGACACTTGCTATGGCGAGCGGTTTAGATACAGATGAAGCTGTGGAAATAGCTGCCAATGTGAGTGGAGGAGCAAAACCAGTGGATGAACAGCATAGTAAATGCTCAGATATGCTCAGGTCAGGAAGCACCTTGTCGGAGGCACTAACCCAGTCTAAGATACTGACTCTTCAAGATGGGAAAATGCTCTCCATTGGCACAAGGAGCGGAAAATCAGATGAAGCAATGGCAGAAATTGCTCGCCGAAGCGACAACAATGTCAGAGACGACATAGACCGAATAGTAGGCGGAATAGAGCCAACCCTAGTAATAGTATCCTCAGTAGTAATAGGAGCAATTCTATTGTCAGTAATGCTACCCTTGATGGGTATAATGACAGCAATTGGATAATTATTAGTTATCCTAAACGGTTTAATTTTATGAAAAGTCGGAAGAATATTTATCGAAAAAGTGCTAGTGATGTGGTCAGGTCTATGGTTTTGCCTGTGCTTTTTACGGTGACAGTTTTAGTTATGATGCTTTATGGTTTGCGTCAGACGGAGATTTCAAGCAGGACAGAAAATTTGCGAATCCTGGATGAAAGTCTGCGTCGAGCTGTTGTCACCAATTATTCCATACATGGTAATTATCCCCAATCGGTCTCAGAAATAACTGAAAGATATGGAATATTTGTGGATAAAACAAAATATGTTGTCCATTACAGCATTTTTGCATCAAACATAATGCCGGATCTGGCAGTATTTGAAACACAAAAGTGAGCATATGATGAAAACACCCAGCAAAAGAAGAATCGATACCATATTTGTGCTGATAATCTTCAGTGTTTTTGCCCTTTCCGTGCTTATGGTGCTGATGTTAGGTGCCAGGGTATATAAAAGCATGACAGACATCGCCAAGGAGAGGCAAGACGAGCGTACACTTTTGTCCTATGTGTGGACTAAAGTAAAAATCAACGATAAAAATGGAAGTATACGCATAGGGGAATATTTCGGCTTAAATGTCCTTTGCTTTGATGAAGAATATGAGCAAACCATGTATACCACAGCAATATATCTCCATGACGGCTGGGTTTATGAGCTATACACGGAAACATCCCTTCTTGCTGAAAGCGACCCGCAGCATGGATTTGCTCCAGAAGATGGGGTGAAGGTAATGGGTATAGAAAGTTTGGAATTTACACAATATAGCCACGGTTTGATAAAAGTTGCCACAAATACAAGCCACTTGCTCATTTATCCCAGAAGCGCGGAAACTGTTATTGGCGGGAGGGCTGTTTCATGAACACAAGAAGCAAATCAACGCTTTTTTTAATGGAGCAACTCATCGTCATTGGCACATTTGCATTATGTGCTGCAGCTTGCGTGAGAATATTCGCGTCTTCCTACTTTATGGCAGTGGAAGCCAGAGACTTAAGTTATGGGATACGAGTTGCAGAAAGCGGAGCTGAGTGTTACAAAGCAGTTAGTGGCGATTTAGTTATTGCAGCAGATATACTCGGTGGCAAAATAGTCGACTTGGATGAGCATCTCCAAGCGGTCATATTTTATGACAAAGACTGGGAATTATGCGATGAAAATGATGAAACTGCCTCATATGCACTGAAGCTTATTGGGGAGAGGGAATCACATGATGGAATGGACTTCATACAAGGAAGTCTTGTAGTTAGCAAACTATCTGGAGATGATATTATTAGCTTCCCAATATCCACAAGATATGGACATACAAGGGGAATGGCTTATGAATAAAGGCTCAATGGGAGTGGGTAGCTCATCGCTGGTTCTTGTCTTCGCTGTCCTTTGCCTAACGGTATTTTCACTGATTTCCTTATTGGTGGCAAGAAACAGCAAAGCCCTTGCCGATTCGGAAGCGGCACTCGTAGTGGGTTATTACGAGGCTGATACACAAGCAGAGGAAATATATAAAAAAATTATTATGTCAAATGGAAGCATTTCCGAAATTATGGGAAATGTAGAAATATGGTCATATTGGGATGTGGAAATGGAAGTGGAAATAATTTCATTTACATGTCCAGTTTCTGATGATAAGGAGCTTTATGTCAGATTTGCCTATGAGGGTAATAATAGCAGTATACTTAATTGGCAAATGATTGACATTGGCTCATGGGAAAACGATGGGGCTCTAGATGTGTGGTTGGGAGACGATTACGATGATGCTTGGATGCAGTTGGAGCAATAAGATAACGATTTCGATTTATTTTTCAGGAGGGAAGTACCATGGAAGGTGCACAGGAACATGATGTTTTGAAATGGTTGCGACAAGCGGCTGGTGAGGGTGTCTCCGATATTTTCATAGGAGCGGGGCGTCACATTACTTTCAAAAAAAGCGGAGAAATACTCCCTCAAGATACAGAGAACCTCAGACCCGAGGAAGCACAAAGACTTATTACTGGTTTATATGAACTTGCCAATAGACCCATGGAAAGATTTTTTGAGACAGGAGACGATGATTTTCCCGTGACTGTTCCTGGGTTAGCAAGGTTCAGGGTGAATACATATAGACAAAGAAGCACAATGGCGGCAATTATCAGAGTAGTGCTGTTTAATATTCCAAATTATAACGATTTACAAATCCCAGAAGGGGTTATGAAAATTTCAGAGGAAACCAGAGGATTGGTTCTGGTAACAGGACCTGCTGGAGGTGGTAAAACCACGACGCTGGCTTGTGTTATCGATGCCATCAACAACACACGAAATTGTCATATTATCACCCTTGAAGACCCCATAGAGTTTCTCCATAGAGACAATAAAAGCTTGGTGAGCCAAAGGGAGATTTCCACAGATACCGATTCGTATACCATTGCCCTTCGCGCCTGTTTGAGACAGGCTCCTGACATCATATTATTGGGTGAAATGCGAGACCACGAAACTATAAAAACTGCTATGACAGCGGCTGAGACTGGTCATTTGGTTATTTCCACACTACACACCGTTGGAGCTGCAAACACCATCGACCGTATCATTGATATATTTCCTCCAGAACAACAGCAGCAAATTCGAGTGCAGTTGTCCATGGTTTTGCGTATGGTAGTGACCCAAAAACTGGTGCCAAATATCATGAATAAATCAATGCCTGTATTTGAAATAATGAGGGTGAATAATGCAATAAGCAATTTGATTCGAGAGGGTAAAACTCATCAAATAGACAATGTGATACAGACCTCCGCTGCAGAAGGCATGATAAGTATGGATGGGTATATTTTAAACCTATTTAGAAATGGTGATATTTCATCAGAAACAGCTTTAAGAAGTGCAATAAACACCGATATGATGCGGAAACAATTGGGAATATGATGATAAAAGTGTGAAATTTCTACGAACAAAAAAAGTTAAATTCATATAAATTAACGCATTTTAGCTATATTAGAAGCGGATTGACATAATAGTTACCTCCTTTATTGACAAGCCCCAAACCATTGGGTCGCAATGGTTTGGGGCTTGTTATTTTATGTTTGTACCAAGGGCAAAAGGAAAAATGTCACACGAAAACGATGAAAAGTCACATTGTAGAAAAAATGTAATAAAATACGTGAAATGTGACACAATTGTGACATGAAGCGTGTAGTCTTATGCACTGTCGGGGTATATTGTAACAATTTGCTATGACAGTATGCACGATGGGTATAAGAAACATTGATCCTAACATATCTTTTCGCATAAAAAGAATCGGCGGAAACGGGATTCATCATAGAAGTAGACGAAGAGGTATGGGGAAATCTACAAAGGAAAGGATGAAAGCTAGTGCAGATTATTTGTTTGAGACACAAATATTATGCACAAAGTATCGCAGGTAAACTAAATAATGGTCAAGTCAAACATGAAAAGGAGTAAAAAGAGACTCTTAGCACTGTTTCTTGCTGTGTTGATTATTGCTGGCATACTGCCCTTCTATGCAATAGCAAATGATGCAGGAATAGTGGAAATGGTGGAGTTTCTAGGCATGGCGAAGATTCTCGATTTGGGAGAAGCCATCGCCAACAAAGTCGTCACAGAAAAGCTCTCGAATCCGGGTGTCTTTGACATCGAATTATACGTAGCAGGCAGAAACGGTGTTCCGAAATCATATGGTACGGATATTGTTTTTGTCATCGACACATCTAGTTCCATGTCTTCAACTGACATAAGAAATGCGAGAAATTCGGTAATCGAAGCTATTGATACTTTGTTCAAAGACCCCGAAGTAGGAAATAAAAGCAGAGTAGCCATTGTAGTGTTTAATAATTGGGTAACCATTGGTAATTTCAACCAAGGAAGTAGCGGAGGCGCGAGATATTGGACAACCTCAGCAACATGGGAGAGTTCAGACAGATCAAAGGTTGACTCGACTTCGACTGGGAGACTCAGCAGCGGAAACTTTTGGAGTACAGCAGATAGAACGAACACCCAAGCGGGTATACATGCTGGACATTATTTGCTTCAAGATACTAATAAACCAGCACCTCCATCGATAAACTATACCAGCGAAGACAACTATGATGGTAGTTTTAACACAAAAGTTATGGTGGTCATGACAGATGGGGGACCAAATAAGTATTATAACTACACAGCCAATACTGTAACATACAATGATAGTGGTACGAACAGAGATATCATAAATCCTACCAGAGCTCCTAGTTTATATGAGACTTCATCATGGTGGGCGGGTGGTAGCTTAGCACAGGGAGACGATGCGTCTGCCAATCGTGCAATATGGCAAGCAAAATACGCTCAAATCGCAGGTATATCCATGTATGCCATTGGTTATGGCAATTATTTTCAAGTGGATAGCACCACTGGAAAACTCACTGGAAATAGTGTTGCTACAAAGACCTTGGAAGGCATTGCACCCAGATTCTTCACAGCATCAGGTGATGGTGCGGGAGCGGCACTAACTGACATTATGAAAGGGATTTCGAAAAGCTCAGCTGCTCGACTAAATAATCTACAAGTCGTGGATTTGATAGGAAATGGTTTCGTCTTGGAAGGTTCCCTTGGTACAGTGGAAAAGGCTTTATTTGATTCCGATAGCACTCTTGGTGGCTTAACATGGATTCCCTTGACTCCTGATGAAGCAATAACAAATAATGCAATATTGCAAGGTAGCAACAGCGATACTGTTCAATGGAGCTTAGGCTCTGTGGATGACTTCACTATCTATCGTTTAGTTTTCCAAGTGAAGATTAAAGATGACTTGAATAATGGTGTATATTATACGAACACAAATGTGGCAAATGACTTCGTCCAAGCACAAGCAGGGCAACGAAGCTATCAAACAGGACAGCATAATAAATTGACATACACCTTCGATGGAGATGACGGGTCATATACCATTTATGCTTGCGAAAAGTACACAGTTTCCAATGAAAAGCCAGCTACAATTTACATCAACAAGGCAATAAGCGCAAGTAGTGATTCATTTATTGGAAATGCTCCTAACTTTAGCTTTGCTGCCTATCTCGATGAAAATTGTACTGTTAGCTTAAGTGGGATTACAGAGATTGAAGTGTCTGGAGGAACAATCGTAGGTAGCGGAACAACAACGATTGTTATTAAAGACATTCTTCCTCTGATACCAAATGGACAGAGCTCCGTAGATTTGTGGATTAAGGAATCAGGAACCCAGACCTTGGCGAACGGCGGTCGTTGGGATCACGATGCAAATGTAGTAAAAATCAGTGTTTCAGATAAGGGTGTTGTTACTTATCCTGTTGGAACAGCGGTTCCTTTTACCAATACATTCACAAAGCTTTACACAGTGACTGTCAACTACTATGTCTTCAACAAAGTGTCAGGAACATATAATCTTGTGCATACAGAATCCGAAAGTAGCTTTGAAAATGGTGATTCATATGCAATGTATGCCCAGGATCTGTTTCGCAATGTATATGGAGTTGCAAATGCACCCTTCTCGTATTCCAGCAGCAGCGCAAAAACAGGTGAAATTGCAATAAACAAAGATGAGTACGATATTTTAGTAAATGATGTCATCAAAAGTGAAAATGTAGTCATCAATTTGTACTACATCGGAACAGCCGATATAGATATTTGGCTCACTAAGTCAATATCTCTAGCTGAATCAACCATGATATATCCCCAGAATTATAGCTTCACCTTTACACTCAACAATGGAGTAAAGGATGTGGCGACACTGGTGTTTGACCAAGGTGATTTTACCAGCGCCAATAGCTCTACGAAACAGTTCACTTGGTTAAATGGTGTTGATTATCAAACTGATTTAGAAGGGAAGATTCTATTTATCAGTGAAAGTTTCAGTGGGAAATGGTCTAGCTCACTAATAGGCAGTGTTGATTTCGTCAAAATTGAAAATGGTATAGCCACTTCTATATACCAATCCACAAATGGCAATCAAGTGGATAACCTGTATACACAAGACCCGGTACCTGCAACTGTGAATCTGCATAAGTATTTTGAAGGCAATTTATCCAGTCTTGTGAATCAAGAATATGATGGTTCGTCCCTTGATTGTGGTCTTATTCACAGCCATAACGAAGATTGTTATGTTTATACCTTCAACTTCACACTAATAGATAAAGATGCTAATGTTGTCGATAGTGATTCGCTTCAATTGACAAAAACACAGCTCATAGGTCTATCCTATGACCCGGCGACATCCACATCCTTTGTGGCAACATGGACTTCGCTCTCCTTCACCATCCCAGCAAACTCAGTGAAAAATGGACCCTTTTCAATAAGCGAGAATAGTCAATCGGGTGCATATTGGTCTCTAGGAGCAAGTGTGAGCGGGATAATAGTGAACCCATACACTGGAGTAGTAACATACCCTGATGGACTAACTGTAGTTGAAATGACAAACATATTCCAAGGAACCAATCGTCCTGATTTAACATTCTCCAAGCAAGTGATAGATGCCAGGACTGGAGGAATAGCTGGTGGATACAATGGTACTTTCAACTTTGAACTCTTCGATGGTTCATCATCCCTTGGTATCTATACCATCGATGTGGTAAATGGACAAGGCACATTGGGTGAAATCATAAAGCTGTATGGATATATCAATAAAACTGCAAATCTGAGCCTTTATGAAATCAAACCTGACCCATCCAGTGGTGATTTAGTGGAAGGTATGGATTATGACCTGGGACCTTACACTGTTGAAATTGTAAATGGACAGCTTGTATCCCAGCAAATCGTCTTTGAAAACGTATATATGGAACCCATTGATCCTGAGTTTTCCATCGTTAAAACAACAAATGCTGCTGATAAAAATGCCACGTTTGCATTTGAGTATAGCTATGTGGAAGATGCTACAAACCAAACGGACTGCGGTTATGTGGAAATCACAACCCAAAATGGAACAGGCACACAAAAAATCACAGGCTTCTTACCCACAAACTTTTCCGGAACAGTGACTGTAATCGAAACCCATATTGTCTCACAAGTGTCGCAAGATGAAGTATGGATTCTAGACACAGTGGTGAAAACTTTGGTGTATAAAGATGGAGTCTGCACAAGCCCCAGCAATCTGGTTTCATTTGCCAATAGCCTGTGGAAACCGGACATCAGTATAGCAAAGGAATATAACACAGCATCGGTTGTGGAACCAGGAACCAATGTCACTTACACACTAACTGTCGTCAACAGTGGTGATGAAAAACTCACCGATGTGGAAATTGCAGATAGTATGTTTAGCGACAATATGGTTTTCGACAAAATCTGCTTAAACGGTATCGATCTTGTGGAAGGAATCGATTATGAGTATATAAACAAAAAACTCATCTTCGATGAGCTTAATAAAGGCGATGTTATTCTCATTGTCTATACGATTAAATACGATGCCATTGGCTTTTATACAAACAATGCTGATGTGAAAGCATATGGTAGCGATACAAAGCGTGAAGTCTCCTCAAATGCCGTTGAGAGCATTACTGTCAAGATTGCTGATTTGGGTGGAGCTGCGTTGACCGTGACGAAAAAGGTCTCTTTATATAGAGCTGCCTATCCGATTGCGGCATCGCCAGCTTATGTTTTTGAGGACAGTGTTGCGTTCAGTTCCAGCGGGAACAGGGCAATCTTCCAGATAACTGTGACAAACAACAGCTCTTGGGAAATAACACTGGATAGTGTCACAGACACATATGCTGGTGCTGGAGTTAATATTTCTGAATTTGTACTCGAAGATGGTAGCCCGATTGACCTCACAGCATACCCATTGGCAGCGAGCAGCAGTATAAGTTTCTACTATATAACAGCTGCCATTACTTCAACGGGTACTTATAGAAACAGCATAGACATAAGCGCATATGTTACCCTAGATAATAGCCAGATTCTCAACGATGGCGATTTTGCTGATGTGAATGCATCCTGGTCTAGTGGTTATTATGTGCCTCCAGTGAGACCAAGCAACCCGCCACCGGAAATCGAAGAAATTGTGGAGGAAGTTGAGTTACTCCCAGAGCCTATGCCCTTAGTAGAAACACCTCCGGAAGAAGACCCCATGGAGCTGGTTGTACTCGGCATACCTGGTCTCCAAGCAGAACCAGGACCAAGCCCAGAAGATTTCGTTGAAATCATCGATCCTGATGTACCCATAACAAATCTACCACAAACAGGCATCCCAGCCATCTTACCCTTCGTGCTATTAGCCCTGGGAACCGCCACCCTATCACTGGGACTAATGCTCCCAAAGAAACGCAAAGAAAGATAAGCCTATACCCAAAATAAAAGAAAGAGGAGACGTATTAACGTCTCCTCTTTTGAACGGAGGGACGGTTCTTTTGTTCAAATGAACGCGGGGACGGTTCTTTTGTTCAGACGGTTCGTTCTATCTATTTAATTCTATGAACGCGGGGACGGTTCTTTTGTTCAAATGAACGCGGGGACGGTTCTTTTGTTCAAATGGTTCGTTCCCTCTGAACAAAAGAACCGTCCCTCCGTTCACTGACGGTTCGTTCTATCCGTTCACGCGTTCATGAACAAAAGAACCGTCCCTCTGTTCAAATTCCCTCTGAACAAAAGAACCGTCCCTCCGTTCACTGCGTTCAGAAAATGAACAAAAGAACCGTCCCTCCGTTCAGAAAATGAACAAAAGAACCGTCCCTCCGTTCATGTTAATGCATGTATAGTCTTATCATGCGTAGGAGTTTGTCGAAATCTATTGGTTTTCCTATGTGTCCGCTCATTCCTGCGTCTATGTAGCTTGCCACTTCATCGGGGTGGACATTTGCTGTCATAGCGATTATTGGTATGCGGACACCTTGGGGCCAAACGCTGCGTATAATTTTAGTTGCTTCCACCCCATCCATTTCAGGCATATTGATGTCCATGAAAATAACATCGAAATCGTATTCACCAGAGGTGAAAAGCTCCACGGCTTCTCGACCATTGGATGCGCAAACGATTTTCATTCTTGTGTCTTCTAGCATAGCCATGACGATTTCTCTGTTTATTTCCACATCCTCCACCAAGAGGGCAGTCATGCCGTGGAATGAATGGAGAGTACCGTCATCCAACGCTTCATTTGCTTTTATACGTGCTTTAAATGTGAAATAAAAGGTTGAACCCACACCCAATGTCGATTCCACCCAAAGCTCACCTTCCATCATTTCAACGATATTTTTCGAAATAACAAGACCCAAACCAGCTCCGCCGTACTTTCTGTTGATGCTTCCATCGACTTGCTCGAAAGCTACGAAGAGCTTTTTTTGTTGCTCCTGAGAAATACCAATACCATTGTCGCTGACTTCAACCTGCATGGTAAGCAAATCATTATCCACATTTAAAATGAAGACATTAATGTGGATTTTCCCATAATCATTTGTGAATTTAGCAGCATTCGATAACAAATTATATATTACTTGGGAGAGTCGCTTTTCATCACTTACTAGCATTTCTGGAATGGATGGGTCGATGGTGCTGGTAAAAGTATGGTGTTTGTCAGCAAAATAACTGGATAATTCATCAAATACATCCCCTAGCATTGATGAAAAGCTAAACTCGGCAGGGGTGTAGCTAAGCTTGCTATCTTCGATATCAGACATATCAAGCACATCGTCGATTAACCTCAATAGGCTTCGAGATGCGCTTCCAACTTTCGATAAGCATTCGTTTTTTTTATCTAAATCATCCGTTGTCAAGGAAATATTAGTCATTCCAATTATAGCATTCATTGGAGTACGCATTTCGTGACTCATTCTTGATAGAAACTCGCTTTTGGCTCGACTGCTCTGTTCTGCTAGATATTTTGAAACAGCGATTTCCGCTTGTAGTTTTATAATAGTGTTCAAATTGTCTTCCACAGAATTGAGTTCAAAAGCTCCGGAAAAAATGTTTCCAACAACGCAAGCCAGGTTAATTTCATTTTCGTCCCAAATGATTGGCTCATCGCTTCTTAGATAAAAACCTAATATGGCGCATAGTTCACCTTTTATAAAGATGGGAACTTTAATAAAATTACCAAAACCGAAGGTATATTGTTCCATAATGCTTTTATAGCGTAAATTATTCGATGTTAGACATAAATCACCGCTGAGGATAAGGGAGCTGATAATGGAGCGCAAGTTGGCGTCCAAAGCTATTTCGGTACCCAAAAGGCTTTCTGTGGAATAAACAGGGTTTATCCATTCGTTATTACAAATGATTGTATCGCCGTCATCTTGCAACCAAAAAAGCAAAATTTGCTCCACTTCCATGAATTGACCAAGGCTTTGTAGAGAATTATTGAAAGATTCGTGTATTGGCTCATCCTTTAAAAAACACTGGGAGATAGATGTCACCAATGATTGTTGCTCTTGTCTTTGTTTCAAAGCACGCTTTTGGTTCACAATATCAATTTGATTATTCACCCGCGACAAGACTACCTGCTCGATGAAAGGTTTTGTAATGCAATCACTGGCACCCATTTCCAAACCGATGGATTCCATTTCCCGTTGCTGAATGGATAGAATAAAAATAATGGGTATGTCTTGGCTTGTTTGGGATGATATTATTTGAGCTAAATCGTCAAAACCCCTTTTATTGGAAGCATCAATGTCAAAAAGTATGATGTCAGGACTATTTTGAGCCGTCTTTTCCAATGCCTCTATCACATTGCTTGCTGTATAAATAGCATATTTTCCTGTGAGTATTCCCTTTAAGTAATGTATATTTGACTCATCCTTGTCAACAATCAATATACTATTTTTCTTATCCATTTGATACGTCCTCGAATTAACATGAAACTATTTGCTGGTAAAACCCTTGTTTGAAAACAGTTTTGAAACTTAATAGAATCCCTAAGAAATCCCTACTGTGCAACAAAACTAACCCATCCACCATCTAAGATAGTTTCGATGACGGTAAAACCAGCGTTTTGGATTGCGTGAAAAACTTCGTCCAATCTGTCATCTATTATCCCTGAGCTAATATAGACACCGCCAGGCTTCAATGTACCCATCTGATATAGAATAGGTGAAAGTTCTATTATAACATCTGTTATGATGTTTGCAACTATTAAATCATATTGATGGACATAGAGTTCCTGCCGTATATGGGTATCTTTAACCACATCGCCAACATAAACCTTGATTTTGCCGTCCTCAATGCCATTTGCCTGGGCGTTTAATTCGGTGACACCGATTGCTCCAGGGCTGTTGTCAGCCGCATGACTATTTTCAGCACCAAGCATGATTCCAACAACAGATAATATTCCGCTTCCGCTACCCAAGTCAAGCATTTTGTGACCTGGTTTTAAATGACGTTCTAGGGCTTCTATACTCATTCGTGTGGTTTCGTGGTGACCGGTGCCGAAAAGGTGTCCAGGGTTAATATCCACAATTATTTTTTCATTATCTTCATATGACTCCCATGGTGGTTTAATAACAAGCTTTTCACCAATGGCAAAGGGAACGAAAAATTCCTTCCAGCTTTCCAACCAATTATCATCATCCACGGTGGATAGGCTGACTTGAAGTGAACCAAGGTCAACATCCTTTTGCTCAAAAGCCATATTGCCAATTGAGGATTTAATTTCATCGATTAGTTCATTTCCCACCTGGTCATCGGATACAAAAAACATCAAGGTAACGGCTTGGGGATAATCATCGAAAACATGCTCATCAAGGCAATCCCATTCCTTTGGATTATTTGCCAGATGCTCTTCCATTTCCTCAATATCAAAAACTTGCCAGCCAGTTATTCCGCTCATCAATAATACCGCTTCCACAAACTCGACACCTTTGGAAGTAGTGCTAATGCTTACTTCGATCCATTTCATAATATCATACTCTTTTCCCATGCTAATGTTGATTTTGCTAATCCTCATGTGAGCGTAACTATAAATCGTTTCTATGCTGTGAGACATATGGCTCACAGCCAAATTGCTTAAGCTAAAAGCTTTAGGAAACAGCCACATAGAATAGTTACACTATATCACTTGATTCCTATAATTTGCAAGAACAAATAGTTGACACTCTAGTGGAAATATGATATTTTGACGATACTATTTATAGGCAAGCTGTACACATTGCACAGAAACCAAAATATTACCCTTTTTTTTGGAACTTTATGTGTAAGCATTGTCAAGTTATAGCTTAATATGTGCATATTCCACAACTATATGCACATATTCGATCCCTATTACAAATAAGCGAAATGATTTGAAAAGGAGATTTGATTATGGCAACATCGCTCACCCCGAAAGAAAACATAATGCGATTACTAAAAGGAGAAATGCCTGAATGGGTTCCGTCATATTCCTATTACGGACCGCTGCCCGGCGTAGATGAACCACCACCGAACATGAGTGTAGGAAATCCAGGTATGCCCTTTAGAGTGGTCGGAGAAGATGGCGTATCCCGCAGCATTTGGGGAGTTTCATCCACATCGGTGGAAGCAGTGGGAGGATTTTCCTTGCCCACACCAAATGACTTTGTTCTCAAAGACATCAATGACTGGAAGGATGTTCTAAAAGCACCGGATCTTTCCGATGTGGACTGGAAAGCAGCATCAGAAGAAGCTCTGGGAAGACTACCCTATAGCAGAGACCAAGTATCAATGTGGTATGGTCCCGGCGGAGGATATTTCCAACTGCTCATGGGCTTGATGGGATTTAATAATGGGCTTCTCGCAATGGCGACAGAGCGGGATACTGTTATGGAAATGTTTACATACTTGCATGAATTCTATCTTCCCATTGCAACCGAATATATTGATTATGTGAACCCTGATGTGCTGTCCATGGGAGATGATACGGCTGCTGAGAGGGCTCCATTTGTTTCTCCGGAAATGTTCAGAGATATGCTCTTACCATTTTATGATGATTTTGCACGCTTAGCCAGAAACCGCGGTATTCCCATCAATTTCCACAATTGCGGAAAATCCGAGGTACTCTTCAATGATTTGGTGAGAATAGGCATTTCATCTTGGGAACCAGTTCAGCTGGAGAACGACATTCACGAAGTACAGCGGAAATTCGGTCGCTCCCTTGTCATTGGAGGCGGTTGGGAAGGTCGCGGAAGGCTTACAGCACCGGATGTAACAGACGAAGAAATCCGTCAATCGGTCAGGGATGCCTTTGATGCATATGCACCAAATGGTGGTTTTATGTTTGCTGCGGCATACACCCCAGGTTCCAGAGACGATGAGAGAACGAGGCATTGGAACGAAGTCCTGCAAAAAGAAGCACACGAATATGGCCGTACTTTCTACAAAAAGTAGTGGTCTGCACAGTAAACAATAAATAACTCAACGGAGTTCATTATAACACAAAAAGGAGATACCAATATGCCATTTCCAAGAGATACCAGAAAACTAAACTCTGAGGCAGAGCAATACATGAAAGTGCTCGATGGCGAAGTACCCCTTTGGGTACCACGCTTCGGTGCCATGGCAAATCCAGAAATTGGCAGACCCGCAGCCAGCACTGGACTGTTTTCCTCGGCAATTCCAAGGGGCGAGAGACGTGACGACGGCAAGTTTACCGATATGTGGGGCGTTACCTATGTTCCTACAGTAGAAACAGGCGGAGCAGCATTACCAGAGCCAAACAATTTCATTCTCGACGATATCCGCAAGTGGAGAGACATTATTAAAGCTCCCGACTTGAGCGATGTGGATTGGGAAATGCAGACGAAGAGAGATTTCGATGCTGTCACAGAAAGAGTTGGAGATATTTCCCAATATGTCGTTTCCTTCGGAACCCATGTGGGCTACTTCCAACACTTGATGAATTTTATGGGCTTTACAAATGGTCTCGTGGCTATGTATGAAGAGCCTGACGAAGTGCATGCACTATTTGAATATCTTTCAGATTTCTATTGCGGCATGTATGACAACCAATTGAGATATTGGGGAGACATGATCGATGTCGTCGGTATTACAGATGATACAGCTACGGAAAAAAATCCATTCGTATCTCCCGAAATGTTCCGCGAATTGGTGAAACCATATCATGCTCGTTTGGGTAAATACGCACAAGACCGCGGAATCCATGCAATGATGCATAACTGTGGACGTTGCGAAGACTCCATAGATGATTGGATTGATTATGGCGTCGATAGCTGGAATCCCGCCCAAGTCTCCAATGACCTGGATGGAATCATGGAAAAATACGGTAATAAAATGGTTCTTATCGGTTGCTGGGATTCACAAGGACCCGTTGGCTGGCCCCATGCAACGGAAGAAATGGTTAGGGAAGCCGTCCGCGAAACAATCATGCACTATGGCAAAGGTGGCGGATTCATGTTCTGGGGTAGCGTCTATGGACCCATTGGCGACGAGGAAACCGAGAACAAGAGACGCTGGATGCAAGAAGCCTACGATGCATATAGGGAAGCTCCCTATAAATAAATCAAGTCAGCTATAATAATAGCAGATAGTACACTGGTAAATATACCCGAGGTGATGAAGCATTAATCTTCCACCTCGGGTATTTTTATGTTTTTTTAATGGTCATGGGCTAACAATCCAGTGTCAGTGCTTATTTGGCTGCATATGCTTTGAAACGTTTTAAGCGCAAAGCATTGGTAACCACGGAAACGGAGCTTAGTCCCATGGCACCAGCAGCAAGCATGGGGTTGAGTAGTGGACCACCAAATATATGCAGTAGACCAGCGGCGACAGGAATAAGGGTGGAGTTGTATAAAAAGGCCCAGAAAAGATTTTGCTTAATATTTGTAATCGTCTTTTTGCTGAGCATTATAGCCGTGGGGACATCCATTAAGTCGGACCTCATTAGGATTATATCAGCAGATTCCATTGCCACATCGGTTCCGGAACCAATGGCAATACCTATGTCAGCTTGCATTAGAGCTGGAGCATCGTTGATTCCATCGCCCACCATTGCCACTTTGCGACCCTCCTCTTGGAGCTTTTTTACTTCGCTGGATTTATCATTTGGTAGCACTTCGGCTAATACTTTACTGATTCCCACCTGTTTTGCTATTGCAGCAGCGGTTTCTTTATTGTCACCGGTAATCATAACAACTTCAATACCCATTTTAGTTATTGCATCTACAGCAGCTTTGCTGCTTGCTTTGACTATATCGGCAACTGCAACGATTCCAGCAAGTTTTCCGTCGATGGCAACGAACATGGGAGTTTTACCCTCTTTTGCGAGATTGTCTGATTCATTGTCATTTAATAACAAAGGAATATTACGCTCTTCCATCAATTTACGGTTGCCAACTAGAACAGAAAAATCCTTGACCCTAGCTTCAATACCTCTTCCTGTTATGGAATCAAAATTATTTACCGGTAATAATTCCAGACCGATTTCAATGGCGTTGTCCACAATGGCTAATGCTAGTGGATGCTCGGAGCTTTTTTCGGCGGAAGCAGCAATCTGGAGTAAACTGTTCTTATAATTGTCATCATATATTATCACATCGGTTACAGTGGGTCTTCCTTCGGTGATGGTACCTGTCTTATCGAGTATTATGGTGTCGGATTGATGTGCGATTTCCAATGCTTCACCGCTTTTTATCAATATTCCGTTTTCGGCACCTTTACCAGTGCCCACCATTATTGCGGTTGGTGTAGCTAGACCAAGGGCGCAGGGGCAAGCTATGACAAGGACAGCGATGAATGTCCTAAGGGCAAATTCAATATCTTTAGTGGCAATATACCAAGCGATTGCAGAAACAATGGCAATCAAGCAAGCGATTGGTACAAAGTAAGCAGATATTTTGTCGCCAATGGCAGCAATGGGAGCTTTCGAGCCTTGTGCATCTTCCACCAATTTAATGATTTGCGCTATGGCGGTTTCGCTCCCGATTTTTTCAGCACGAAAATGAAAAGCTCCAGTTGAATTTATAGTCGCAGCATACACTAGATTACCAGGTTCTTTGTCCACAGGCATACTTTCGCCGGTCAACATGGATTCGTCCACAGCAGAATGCCCATCGACCACCGTACCGTCCACAGGAATTTTTCCACCTGGTTTCACAGAGATAATGTCTCCAATGGCGACATTCTCAATGGGTATTTCTTTTTCAACGCCGTTTTCGATTATAATCGCTGTTTTTGGTGCAAGACCCATTAGTTTTTTCAATGCTTCGCTGGTTTTTCCTTTGGAAATCGCTTCCAAGGTTTTTCCCAACAAAATAAGAGTGACTATAACTCCTGCGGTTTCGTAGTACAGCATTTCCACGGCGTGGGTATGTCCTCGGATTATTTCGATGGTATTGTATATGCTATATATGAAAGCTGCCGATGTGCCGATGGCAATCAAAGAGTCCATATTTGGGTTTCGCAGCCATAGGGCTCGCCAGCCAACAGTATAAAACTTGTACCCAGCTGCAATAATTGGAATTGTCAACCCAAGGGATACTAGTGCAAAATTGAGTGGATAAGTCATCATATCAAGGGATTTGGGGTAGGGGAGATTTATAATGGTAATCATTGGAGCCATGGTCAAATAAAAAAGAGGGATACAAAGTGTGGCAGAAATTATGAATTTTATCCACAAAGTTTTAATTTCCTTTTCCTTGCGTTCTCTGTCTGCTTCCAAGGCATTTTCGACAACTCCACTCAAAGCTTCATAACCGATTTTTTCAACAGCTGCCATTATTTCATTAAGGCTCAATGTTTCGTTATCGTATTCAACGAAAAGCTTTTCACTGGCAAGGTTAACGCTTGCTTGCTCCATGCCAGACAGCTTTGATACGGTTTTTTCGACCCTCGCAGCACAGGCGGCGCAGGTCATTCCCCTTATGCTTAAAACTTCCTTTTTCATTGGTATACCTTCTTTGGTTTATGTGTTATCTTTATCGATTTACTTCGTGAAAGTAAAAAATTTATCAATTTTTGGAGAAAAGCAAAAGCGACAAAAATAATTGCGTTTTTACCATTCCCCATATTAGGATTATCGGATTAATGTCGATATATTATTATACACCCAATAATTCAAACTTACAAGAATGCAAACGCCAAGGTTTCTGTCAAGTAAAAGTAGGCACGATTATTCAAATCTCGTAAAATATGTAAATTTTGGTGTCTTTCGATGCGGAAATTCTGAGTAATTGGGGTAAAATAAGCTGCAATAGGCAGATATGAAGAG